>Ga0209489_101136_pt1 | contig 54123 bp, 19 predicted proteins | sample SiratrowhiteBW_FD_187527 | JGI IMG/M metagenome (GOLD analysis project Ga0209489, IMG submission 187527) | Root nodule microbial communities of legume samples collected from California, USA - Siratro white BW (SPAdes) (version 2) | ecosystem: Host-associated > Plants > Roots > Nodule | place...
TAATAATTATATATAATATTTATTTTTAAATATTATTTATTATTATATTATATAATAATATATTAATATATATAATCGATTACATTGAATATGTATAATTGATTATAACGTTTTATATATATATATATATATATATATATATATATATATATATATATATATATATATATATAAATAATTGATTAAACGTAATTGATTATATATATTAATATATTATTATAATTTTATGAAAAAATATTTTACGGTCATATTTTTTTTTTCAAATCTTCGCATGAGTGAGGAGAAAGTTTTAATTATTTTTTTTGTGCTTTGGTACATTGAGTTTCGAAACAAACAAAACCTAAAAGTGGTATTTATATTATGTAGAATTATCATTTTGGTCTTTTTAATGTAACAATTACGATTTCAAATATTTTTAAATTATGTATGAGATACTTATCTAAATGAATTAATTGTTTATAATATAATTCATGTTATTTTTTATCCAATAGATGAGTTTGATAAAGTAAGTAAATTTGAAATAAAAATGTATAAAGAGTGAAATTATTTAGATTAAGAGATAAATTGTAAGATATGAAGACATTTAAAAAAAAAGTTTGTAAGTAAATATAAAATGTGCGATTAATATTTTAATTGATAAAATTGTAAAACTATAAATTTATCTTTACGGTGAAAATAATTTAAAATAAAATATAATTTATTTATTGGATGTGATTGATAAATTTTTTTATTAAATTAATAAAAATGTGTAGTTACAAATTTATTTTTATAATTAAAATTAATTTATAATAAAATATGTTTAATTTTTGGATGTTGGATTATTTTTTATTTATAAACTGTAATATTAGTCCTTTCATAAAAGTAAATATGTTATTAGACTTTTTCAATATATCTATTTTTTTTTCATTTTTATTCTCTAAATTTCTTTGTATTGCCTTAGTTAAGATGTAATATAAATTAAAAAAGTATGAATTATTTATTTTTTAAAATGCTTTTATACAAAATGATATAATATTTAAAAAATATCCTTTAAAATAAAAAATATGAATTTATAATAATATTTTTATTTTATATATGTAAATCATTCTTATAATATATTTATTTATTATTTAATATAAAATTTTACTAATTTAGCTTTTTATATCACGATTTGGTTTAAGTGATAGAAAGTAATATAACTATCATAAAAACTATGACATATTATAATAATACAATGTTTTGTCTCTCACGTAATTCCTTGTAAATAAAATTACTATCACAAGAAATAAAATAATAAATTTATATATTTAAAAATTAAAATAAAAAAGTAAAACAAACCAAATCAATAAAATAATTATACCATGGGCTAAATGATTAAAATATGTATACTAGAGAAATTAGTAGCATATTTAAATAAATTTCAAAACCTATAAAAACTAAAAGGATGTATATGAATAAAAGTATTAAAATGTCTAAAAGGATTGAGTTGGTTTTACTTATGTGGAGCTCACAATAGGAAAAGAAGGGATGATATTGTGCTCGGTTTTAAAAAGTTTTTGATTTTCGTAGTTGTCCAAACATAATGACTCTTCCGCTAGCAAGACCTTCACCGTTGATAATTTTGTTGGAATCGCTTTCTTTAACATACACACATTGTTATTTTTCTCAAAATGACATAGCATTTAAAATCGAAACGATATTGAAAAAAAGAGAGAATGATAGATCCGTGTAGGGTTATCCATATAATTGTTTATTGATTAAGCATAATCGATTATAGAGTGAAAAATGCATATATAATTGATTATAGAAGTGCGATAATAGGTTATTGTTACAATAGGTAACTCATTATCCGTCTTCTTCAACCTATTCTCAGCCATTGAATAAGAATTAGCCACCATGAAACCACCTCTGTTACTCCATTATATGACTCAAACCACCAAAAACAAAGTCATTTAATTTAGATTGGCATGACTTTTCGTACAAATCTTTTCAATGTTATGAGGGACCACTCGCAATTTGTTGCTCGTGAATCCTTACCAATTAGTTGAACCGAACTCATTTCATCCATGCAAATCAATCCTTGTATACAGTCCATCCACATAACCAAACACATTCTTAATTTGTTGAATAAATTCACAGTCTAAAGAAGCTTTCATAATTGAACTACATCTTTCATGTGGTTCATTCTAACCTTAAATATTAAAAAAACAACCTAAAAACACATGTAATTCATGAGAAAAAACATAATCTTTAGTCATCCCAGCATCCTAAAGAAGAAACAAAATATTTTCGAGGAAGTTCAAATTCTTCTAATATAGATAAATTAAACATTATATAAATTAAATAAATATCTACATTCATAATTTTAAAATATAATACTTTAAATTAAGCAATATAAATTCAATAATTGTTTTCTCGTATGAGTAGTTCATTTCCCAACTACAACGTTCGTCCAATATTAATCTCACCGAAAAATTAGCAAAAATAACTTTTATCTGAATTTCTAACTTGTGCCTAAAACAATTTAAACTCATTCAAAATGAATTGTTGTTAATTACAATAGCCATTTATATAATATAATTATTTAATAAATAAATAAATACAATATATTAACTTCATCAAAACATTCTAATTACAAGCATCACATTTATTGCATTTGAGACCACTAATTTTATCATTTCTTCTCTTACAACAGTTGTAAGCCATATAACTCCACCTACCATTCTTCAAATTAAATTAAATTTTAGTTGCAATAATTACACAATATACTTCCTATTTCAGACTTATATGAAAACTCGTATTTCCTGCACACTAACCTCTTTTATGATTGTTGTGAGGGTTTAGGATTTTAAGAAAATAAATAAATAAAACAAAAGTTGCTACCTCTCTTTTTCTCTTAAAAAAACTCTGAATCTCCTTTCTTAGTTTTCTTTATTCTGTCTTAAAAATTCCAAATTTCTTCTCAGTTCTCACTTCTCATAATTTCTTTCTTGATTCAGATTACAGATTCAAAAGTTTCATCCAATTTTTGGTGTAGAGTAGAGCAAGTTTAGCGGATCACCATTTTAGTTTAGGTAAGTACTAATTTTTTCTTATTCTTGAGCGGTTTAGAGTTTCCGTATAAAGAAAATTTGACTGCACTTTCTTGCATGTAGTTTTAAAGACATCAAGAATGATTCTGGTTCGTTTTAGATCCTAAGAGTAGGTTTAAATCATTGATAAGAACTGTACGTTGCAGGTTGAATATCTTTGCAAGCGATAACTTTGAGTCTTTTACAAGTGATTCTCTACTCTATACAGGTAAGGGAAACTAGTTTGAATGGTTTTAACAGATACTATAATTATTTTTTTATTAAGTATGAATTGGTAAGGGAAGTTAGTCTTAAAAGTTTGTTATAGTACACTATCGTGGAATGATATGTGATTTTAATTTGAAATGTTCTCTAACAATGATAATGAAATTTTTATATAGTTTGATGAAATGACAGATTTTATGTTAATTGAACTTATGGGAATAATAGGTGTTTGAATGCTTAGTAAATAACTACTGTCTTGATGTGAGATGTATCCTTCTATGTTTTGATGTTATGGATTGAATGAGCTGTTGTGAATGATAGACATAGTATCTTCAGGAAAGGAGATACCCATTCATTTTGTTAGGGTTTGCATTGTTTGAGGACTTGTGGAGAAGAAGGTATCCAGACTCTACTAGTATATTGGAATCACATAGATGAAGATTACTAGGGGGTGAGAGTCGATGGAGGTTCGAACTGAGTGACAGTTTGAAATATAACTGGTCAGAAAAGTTTTAAGGAAACTAACCTTGTCATACAAGACTAGTGATTCATTGATTGGGGACTGTGTGGATTCACAATTTGAAGTTGTATGACAGGTGCAAACCTCTGAGTCTAACTCAATGTACGAGTCTTCTACTGAAAGTAGAGTCAAGTGTCTTTGTATATGAGTCAATGTATGTATAACATGTGTTATTGTATAAAAATGAAAATGGTAGTGTGATGTATGAGAAGATTGATGAGTGCCTAAGTTGTGGTATTTTGGTTAATACAGAAGATTTGAACTTTATGAGTCTACATTTTAAAGTCTCTAGCTTACTCTTTTCTTTGGTATGTTGTTTGTTTTGTTTTTAAATTTACAATGATCGTATGTTATGTTACACGTGAGTAGAGAATTTGACAGGTGGTGTGACTCCTCAATGAACTGATAGAGAAGTTTAATTGTATATTTTGAAATACTCTTATGAATGTATGAAGATTTATATTTAGGCTTATTATAGAATTTTTATGCGATAGAGTTCTTATTATGTGAAAAATATGGGATGTTACCCTTGTAATTTCATAAACACTCTTAACATACGCTTTAAACATAAACCTTTTATTGTTCACTATATCATGATCATCCAGTTACTCAATTTGTTCAAAGACATTTTTCAATAATTCAATTTATCTAAGCTAATTACTTCATTTAATTTATTATTTATAACAACTAAACCAAGATTTGACAAAAAGATTATCCCACAAAGTACAACCAATATCAACCATCACTACATATTAACACTTATATACAATTAAAATGATTAAAAACAAAATCTCGAATCATTTAGTAAGTATATATCAATGTTACTTACCTTATATTTGTAACATTAAAGACAACATTATACATATATATCAATGTTACTTACCTTATATTTGTGACATTAAAGACAACATTATGCGAGTGTGGCTTGCTTTTCATTTTCCACCACATCTATTATATCTTAACATAACATAATGATTACTTTGTATAATATCTTTTGGGAAGCACGTGCATAGATAACAAATAAACAACCTGTACATACCAATCAATTTTATATCAGGACAATAATCTTCATCCTCTATTTCCTTTTTAAGGTTTTAAAATTGTATATTTTCACAAGACATATTTGGAATTTGTTGAAACTTTTATAATAGTTATACCACTAAATAATAATTTATGGGGGTGCTGACATACTAGATATTGCCTTTGATTCTTCAAGATTTAAAAGTTGTGCATCAAACAAGTGTAGACCTCTACCAGCTTATTCTCTAACAAAGTTAAATCTTCCTTTTTAACCATGGTAAGTATCATGTAACCCCACAAATCATACATAAAAATAAGTACTCATAAATTGACTATTGAGAACTTAGTTCATGCATCGTATACATGTTAAAATAAAATAGGAAATATACATGCATTTTAATTTATCTAATTGATTAGAATAACTTTGAACTCTCTATTTTAATATGTTAAGATGAGTTTGTAATATATCAACTTCTCTTACGTTTTGTTGAGACTTTTGATGCTCTTGTTTTAATATGTTAAAACAGGAAGTTAATCAATTAATTTCATGAATAAATAAAATTAACATATTAAAACAATTTTAATCCATTAAATCAAACAGTTTGAAATCTATATAACTCTCTCATCTTAGAAATCAGTTAACACAAGATTAAAACCTTAGTTTCAAAAATCTTTTCTACCATTAAGAGCTCAAAGTGAGCTAAAAATTACTCTTAAAACTTCCTTTATGCACTTTTGAGATCAATATCGAGTTTGAAGAGAAACATAGTTCTTCACTTAAATTTTTTATTATTGTGCTTATCATTTTCTAGGTGATATTGTTTTCATTTCTATATATATTTTTGTGTTCTTTGACTGTCTCTGAATATAGTTTCCAGATTTAGTACAATAACAGATGTTATTAAACATATAAACCAAATCCTGTAGGATTCAAGATTTAGTATCTTGAGTTTATTTGCTTTCACTATATTGATTGTGCATTTGTAAAACTTTGATTCTTTTTCTAGTTTTATTTTTGTGAAATTAATTAGAAATAACCAAATGCTATGATTAATTTGTTTAATAATAAAGATATCATTATAAGTTTTTGCAAATTTGTAATAATTCAATTCACCCTATTTAGTCCACTTTAAATCTAAGATTTAAAATTATGAAATTCTATAATAAGCAAACATAAGACGAGGTTAAAGACTTGTGTAGAATGGCCTTGAGTGATGGTTGGTGTATTTGCTTACAAGGTAGGGAAGCGCCAAGGTTTGTTGTCATTCTTACTTCTAGGCTGTCTTATTTTACTTTTTATGTTTTTTCATTAGGGAAATTTGGCTTCTGAACATGAATTTCTTCACATGAAGATAAAATTCTCAAAGGGCCTTTGCAGGAATATGAAAATAAAATGATGCATCAGGTGCTAATTTATCATTGATTAGTCCTTTCTTATCTTGACTTTTAAGCCCAGTAATTCTTTCCATAATTGTTGCAACAAGCCACGTCCTCATAATACGGGAGCGTCTCATATATACCAAATACAACAGGCAAGCAAGCAAAAATTAATTTAAAGGTGATGAAGTAATGCCACTGTTATTGACCAATTCTTTGAGACGTGTCTCATAATCATCGGCTGCTGCCTCAGCTGAAAGGGTATCATTGATTGCATGCACATTGCCCGGAGGAATCGGTATCTGCCACGGGAACCAAGATGGAAGTACCAACAGGTTAGTTTGAAAAAAAATATATGCTGATGGAAGACTAGGAAGCCAGACAACATAATCTGGTCTCCTTGTCATCTTAAAGAAGACTACAAAGAAAAAATATAGCTCATAACTTGGAATTGAAGGCAACTTTTTCCCTCTCTTGCACCATTTTATAGGAATGAGATGTACACTTAATAAACATGTCAAAATAAAACCCTACTATGCAGCCTTCTACTCCTCATCCATTTGCTTTCACAACTTCGTATATATTTTTAGCTTCCTATGATATTTTCATAACATTCAGGTTTGATATGAATTAGTTTAAAGGAATTGTTTGGTCACAGGTCACACTTATTTAGAAATCAATCTCTGTTAAAAAAAATTATAAAGACGAATGTAGATTAAAACATAAGAAATACAATGATAGAGACCAATAAGTCTGATATAAGGACTAAAACCTAAGTTTTTCTTATGAGCTTGCTGATGGCACATGTAGGGGTTAAATGATTGATTGATTAGTTTAAACAATTACTTAGAGAGAAATTATAGCCATATACTCTTTTGAATACACTCTCTCTTTCGTCTGAAATTAATTCAAAATCCAAAATTTTGTGACCCATTTCTTATTCGTTCAGTCTCTCCCGTATCTTCCTAGATTTCAATACAATTTAATCAATTCTAAATAATATGTTAGAAAAATTTTTATACTAGTTTCCAACACTCCTTTTTTATACTAGTTTCCAACATTACTTTTTCTAAAATACTCTGTACACTTGCTTAAAATTTATGTTGCTACTTGCTAGCGCTCCACTTTCTTAGAATAGTTAGATACATGATTAGGTCTTCCCCTCTCCTAGTTTCCAACAAATTTTAACCAATAGTAGACACTATGTTAGAAAGTGTGTTATTACTTGCTAGCACTCCCTTTCCCAGATTAATAAAACACATGGTTTGACACCCCACCAAATGAAGTCAGACTCCAGAGCTCCAACCTTTGGCCTCCTCAGTGCACGTGGTTGCATCCAAAACCGTGTGTTTGTTTGAGAGAGCTTGATTCTTTGAGATTTGAGGGTGCCTTCACTATTAAAAACAATAATTAATAGTAACAAAAAAATTGGTTGTTAAATAATTAAAATCGGTCATCGATTAAAATAGTAATTAGTAACCAAACACACCTGTCGTTATTTTGTTGGTCACTGATATATAATGACAAAATTAGTGACCGATTTTAAAAATTAATAAATATTATTTTTATTATAAAAAATATTAATTTTATATTTATTATTCCAATTATCATTTAGATTATTTTTATCTATACTTTTATTATTTTTATTATCCACTACTAATCATTTCAATGAGGTTTTGGATAAAGTGCATTAAGGAGGAGTTAAACTCAAGACCGATTTTAAATATTATTATTATTTATTATCATATAATCATCACAATAAAGCATCTTTTTTATTTGTCATGTTACGATTATTATTATACTTATTATTACAATTACAATTATTATTAATATTATAATTATAAATATTATTATTATTTATTATCATAATTATTATTATTACTACTATTATTATTAGTAGTAGTAGTCGTAGTAGTATTGTTATTATTATTATTTTTGTTATTATTATATTTATTATTATTATTATTATTATAATTCTTATAATTATTATTATTATTATTATTATCTGTGACCGAATTAGTGATCGAATCATTTACCGAATCAGTGACCGAAATTAATGACAAAATTTGTGACCAATTTTTTAATTACTCATAGTGACTGAATTTTTTTAATCACTAATTCGGTCACTAATGGTGACCAAATTTTTCAATTACTGATTTCAGTTACTATTAAACAATTTTCTAATAGTGCTTCCCCAAAAACAGGTCCACATTTCATGTGGTATGCGATTTCAAAATGAGATTGGATCCACAGACATGGACTGTTTTAACAATGATTTCAATTCAACTTAAAGGGACACATAACCCTGAACTAATCTTTTTTTTTCATTTACTTCTCAAAATTAACCCCAACACCTAACGAACATAAACATTCTCAACAATTTAAGTACATGTTCAACCTAAACAAATAGTGCATGTTCAACCTAAACAAACCATTTTCCAACATAAAAAACAAAAGTAAATATATACCCTGGAGAGAAGCCCATCTAAATCAAGCTTGTAGTTAGTATCATCATGAGTCTTAGGCACGACCCCTCTCATCCAGCCAAAACACTTGTCATTTGGACCATTCAAGAGAATCAACATAGGGCGGTTCTAGCAATTTCCTTAGAACCCAAAACAAAACACATTCACATTAATCCAATTTAATTCAATCGGATCACGCTTAGGTTCAAAGTGAGAACATTTTATATGAAAAATAACCGTCACACAAGATACTTGATAAAAGAACCACCAGACAGGCAAACGGTGAAAGCCCCCTTTCCGACATTAGTAGAAAAATAGGCTTCTACGACGTCAATACAACGTCCGTTAAACCAAAAACTGACGTTGCCAAAAATGTGGCGACAATTTTGTAATTAAATGAACATCATAACGTTGGTTTTTAAACAACCGACATCGATTATCACTTATAACAGTCCTCGAAAACACTGTAAAAATTTAAATTTTAAATTTTAACTTTTTTTTATGGTGAGTGCATAACGTCAGTTGGGAGAGGCCATGCTTGCAGTGAACAAATTTTGGGTGAATTAGGGCTGAATTGGGGTAAAATTAGTGTTTGGATGACGTCGGTTGGCCCCTTCCAACCGACATCATGGAGCACAACATCGGTTAAGAGGTGGGAACCGACGTTGTGCTCCTTCTTTATTCTTCTAGCGCGTGTTTTCTCTTTCACTTTTCTTCTTTCTTCTACTGCGCCCTTCTTTGTCGTTGTTCCGAGACTTTGTTCGCCATTTTCGACCTCCATTCTTGCTTTCTTCACCTCCATTTGTGGTTTCCTCCTTCATTACAGTTTGTTGGTTGTTTTGAACGATGTCATTCTCATTGAAGCTTCGTTTGAGGTAGGCATTGCTCTATATACTTCGTTTCTCCATTCTTTGTGTCATTTCACTCGTTTACATGTTTTATGGACTACTTATTTGGTTTTGATTGTTTTGCAAGTGTTTGTTTCGTTGCATTTGCCTTTTGGAGATAATCTCTTTGTAAAAGTCGTCGTCGTTGCACCATTGTTCTACAAGAGGTATGTATTGAACCACTATTTTGTATTTTTTTTTATCATTGTTGAATATTGAAATGCTTGATTGATTGGAATGCTTGTGTTTATTAAAATACTATTTGTTTGTAGTTTGATATATAACAAACGCGTTTGGGTTGAGTCCGGGGATGTTCGATCCCCGACAATTTTGTATTTTTTTTAGCATTCTTGAATATTAGAATGCATATTAGAATGCTTGTATGGTTTGATAAATAAGAAAGGCACTTGGGTTGAGTTCGAGGATGTTCGATCCTAGACAATTTTGTATTTTCTTTAGCATTCTTGAATATTAGAATGCATATTAGAATGTTTGTATAGTTTGGTAAATAAGAAAAGCGTTTGGGTTGAGTTCGGGGATGTTCAATCCCCAACAATGTTTTAGTTTATTTTGACATAAAGTAATTTGTATGAAAATCTTTCACTAAATGTAATGATGGATCGAAGTTGGATAATTGCTAATCGGATCAGTGATGTGTATAAGAAAGGTGTTGAAGATTTTTTAGAATTTGCTACACGGAATGGAGCACCAATAAATGGAAAATATTATTGTCTATGTGTTAAGTGTGTGAATTTAAAAAGACTAGATATTGAGTTGATATGAAAGCATGTTCTTTGTGATGATTTCTTGAAGAACTATACAACGTGGACTTGGCATGGTGAAGTTCTAGACTTACCATATGCATCTGAGCAAAATCAATGTGAACATTCTAATATATATTCTGAAGATTACATGGATGACATGATTAGTGATATTGGAGGAGAGAGTGTCCCCTATATGTTTGATTCTTTGAAAGATGATTCACTAACACAATTGTATCCCAGTTGTTCAAGTTTTACACGTTCATCAGCAATATTACAGTTATTTAATATGAAGGCAAGAAATGGATGGACTGATAGAATTTTTACTGAATTACTTGAATTTTTGCATGAAATACTTCCTCAAGATAATACATTGTCGACCAGTCACTATGAGGCCAAGAAGATATTGTGTCCAAGGGCTTGGAGTACCGAAAAATACATGCTTGTCCAAATTATTGTATATTGTATAGAAAAGAATTCGAAGGATTGCATAAGTGTCCCAGATGCGTGGTATCAAGATACAGAGTAAAGGATAATGACGAGGATGAAGATGACATGAAAAAGGGTCCTCTTACCAGGGTATTGCGGTATCTTCCAATTATACCACGTTTAAAACGTTTTTTGTCAATGTTAACAATGCAAAGAACTTGAGATGACATTCAAGTGGAAGAAAATGTGATGGGTTGTTACGACATGCTGCTGATTCACCACAATGGAAGAAAATCGACTCTTTGTATCCTGAGTTTGATAGTGATCCAAGAAACCGACGTGGTGGTGCATCTTAAAATTGTAAACAAAAGAAGCACCACGTCGATTTTGGCACGAAACCGACATGGTGCTTCTTTTGTTTACAGTTTTTAGCAAAATCATGATGTCGGTTATCTGGTCTTAACCAACGTTGTGAGGAATTATATGACGTCGGTTCTTCAACCGACATCTGATTCAACGTCTCCTGGGTCAACGTCGGTTCAAGAATCGACGACAAAGGTCTCTCAGAACCTACGATGAAGGCCTTTTTTCTACTAGTGCAAAATGAATTTATTGGAGAGATCAACGACGTATTTGGCCATAGAGATGACAAGATCCTCGCTTTCGAAGACCTCGACGACAATTTCGTTGGTCTCCGCCATCGATACTTTCAACGGGACTAGAAAGCTCTTGGGATTGACGCTAAGACCTTTGAATGTAAAGGGGCGAGAGAAGAATATGTGCGTTGAGGGTGGATGGAGGTTGGTGTTGGGGAAGGAAGAGAGTGGGAATGAAGAGTGTTTGTTGAGAGTGTAAAATAGATAAAAGCCATAGCTCAGTGGGTAGTCTTCTTATAAGCGCACTGCAATAAATAAATTGTCACACACATAATAACGAAGTCTACCGTTTTGTTCCTTTTCTGCTCTTCCTCCATTTGTTTTTCTTTTTTTGATTTTTTCCATTCAGCAGAATCAATGGGAGTTTATTCCTATATGCATTTCTAATTATGGTTAATATTTTGTGGGTTTGTATTATATTACATTATTAATTTTTTATGAGGTTCTAATCGATTATTTTTATGTTTTATTTAATATTAAGTTACGAAACTAATAACTAGTTAATAAATTTTTAATTTAGTTCCCAGATTATTAGTTTAAGTGTTTAGTAGAAGTAATTGACAAGTAAGTTGGTAAATTTACACATAAAAAAATATAATTATATAAATTTTGTTGTATAATAAAATTTGTGTTGTTTTAAACGAAAATATATTATTATGTGATTGTAATTCTAATACTTTTATTCTTTTTAATTTAATTTGTTACGTTAAATTTATTCTTTACTATATTAAAATTTAAAATTATTATGTAATTAAATATTAGTTGCTTCAATTTATAATATTAATTTCTTTTTAAATTTAAATATAACTACAAAATAATCTAATTAATATTAAAAATATTAAAATAATAAATATAAATATTTAATATATATATAATTAAAAGTTAAAAACAGAAAAAATAAATTAAGGATAACAAAAAATATATTAAAATGTAAATTATATGTATGAAAGAAAATTAAATAAATTACAAATTATAAACTAAAAAATAGTTAAACTAACTTATAGCTTATAAGTCAAAAGTTTTTAAAATAAGTTATTTTGATTAATTACTGAAAACTTTTATATTAGTATAACTAACTTACAAAGTAGTCAAATAAATTAGTGATTAATTTATTAATCTTAGTAAACACACTTTAATAATTTTAAATTTTATATAATTGCAACATATTACACATCTTAGTAAAGAATTATTATAAGACCTAACTCTTAAATTTATTAGTTTTTCAATATATATATATATATATCCAATACCAATGTTTCAGGAATGAATCCTCTCTTATAGAGATGAACTTTAATTTCTTCAAAATGGAAGAACTTTAAAATTTTGCACTTAGAACAAGGATATCTTATTTTTCCATTGGACAAATTTATTTCTTGACATGCATAGAAGATAAACTCATCTACTCCTTTTAAAAGTGCATAATTATGTCTTCTTCTATTAGACATTAATCTATTATACATCCAACTTGGATTTTGACGAATATCCATAATCTGTCATATAAAATAGTGTATCATTCAACTATACAAGAAAGTTTTATAATTTGTTATTGCTTAATTTATTTGAGAGCAATAAACTATATCCCCTAAACTATGGACATAAAGAATTCCAAACCTTTTTTTTCTGGTTGAAGGAGATTCCCACCAGTACGTGCTTGAGAATCGAAAAGGTAGTCTATGGAATAAGAAATAAATCGAACTGCCAAAGTGATAATGAATGAAATTTTAGTATGGTATCGGTTAACATAAACAAAATGCTACTTTTGAATGTAGCTAACACTACAAGAAAATCATATATTTGAGTATTATATCAGTTAAACAAGTCTGTGGAATAGGAAGTAAATTGAACTGCCAAAAGTGACAATTAATGAAATTTTAGTAACCACATCCATGGCAAACAAAAAGAAATGATAAATTATGCCTTATTGTTTGTAAATCCATTGAAATTATATAGAAATGAACGCATGCAGGAAAGGGTATTGAAAATCAACAATACATAATATTAATTATTCCTTAAATATATGTCAGGATGTACTACTTAAATAGTAGTAATAATTCATTGAGGATGCATTTGACATTAATAATAAATAATAAATTATTCACTAAGATATACTGGTTTAAGATAGGAACAGCTATTGCATATTTCTAATTTTGCAATCTGTTATACCAAATTAGAACTTGTAGAGAAATTATATATATGTCATAACTTATTTTGTTTCCACTCCAATACAATGCGCGAGTACGAAGTTTCTTAACATATAACAAAAAATATAATCTTTTAAAAAATAACTTTATAAAGCTAAGAAAACTACAATAATTTTGCATAAGATTCTTACTTTAGTTACTCCGAATTCGCTTGATCCAATACTGTTACACTAAAAAACAAAAAGAAGACAACACCCTTCCAATGGTGTCTATAGACTAACTCATTATGAATATAAGGATATATATCATAAAGAGTATTAAGCTAAACATATAAATTTAGTGAAACACATATATATCAACAAGTTTTTAAATGTTAAGAGTGTAAAATAGATAAAAGGATAAACACAACCTTTATCACGACCAATACTATATTATATACATTTTATATCTATCAAAAGAAATATTCTATATCAATGTTATTGTAATAGAAAGGTTTCTTTTATGAAAAGTGATACTTTGACACTATTGAAGGAGTTACACCCATTTGAAACTCCTACGTGTCAAATGGGTCCTGCTTGGCAAAGAGAGAGAATGCGCTCTTTCGTTTGACTTACATGATGTTCGGTTGTCGTCTGCCAATGATTTATTTAGTCAATTGCAATTGGAAAAGGTAGCGTCAATTTGAGAGGAAAAACGAAATCTTCCCCCCATTTCACTCATTCGTAGCTTGCATTGAAAGAGAGAGAACAGAGAAAAAGATGAACGTATGTGGTTAGCTATGTGCACGTATATGGTTACTGTCCTGGCCTTTGAATACATGGGTTCTACCTTAGAAAATCGGCCAACTTTACAAAAAATGACACTAACATGGTAGTGGTTAGCTATGTTCATTTATGTCGTTTGCCAGGGTGACAATTCGAACACCCATGTTTAACTTTGGATGTCGAATCCTTCAACCTAAAAATGTTTATGAACCAATCCAGTTCTTAATCATGTATGAACAATTTTTCCTTCCATTTCTCCTTCCTCCAACTCAACGTGTAAGCCCCAGTGTGTTAAAAAGATGAAACCTTATCAAGGTGGTTAGCTATGTGCACGTATGTGGTTAACTGTCCTGACCTTTGAATACATGGATTCTACCTTGGAAATTTGGCCTAGTTTACAATAAATGACATTGACATGGTAGTGGTTAGCTGTGTCCATTTATGTGGTTTGCCAAGGTGACAATTCAAACACCCATGTTTAACTTTGGATGTTGAATCCTTCAACCTCAAAATGTTTATGAACCAATCTAGTTCTTAGTCATGTGTGAACAATTTCGTTCCATTTGTCGTCCATCTAGCTAAACATGCAAGGCCTTGCGTGTGAAATGATGAAACCTTATCAAGGTTGTTAGCTATGTGCATGTATGTGGTTAATTGTCCTGGCCTTTGAATACATGGGTTCTATCTTGAAAATTCGTCCAAGTTTGCAATAAATGACACTAACATGGTAGTGGTTAGCTGTGTTCATTTATGTCATTTGTCATGGTGACAATTCGAACACCCATGTTTAACTTTGGATGTCGAATCCTTCAACTTAAAAATGTTTATGAATCAATCCAGTTCTTAATCGTGTTTGAACAATTTTTCATTCCATTTCTCTTCCCTCTAGCTCAATGTGCAAGTCCTAACGTGTCAAAAAGATGAAACCTTATCAAGGTGGTTAGCTATGTGCACGTATGTGGTTAACTATCCTGGCCTTTGAATACATGGGTTCTACCTCGAAAATTCGGTCTAGTTTACAATAAATGACACTAACATGGTAGTGGTTAGCTGTGTTCATTTATATGGTTTGCCAAGGTGACAATTCAAACACCCATGTTTAACTTTGGACGTCGAATCCTTCAACCTCAAAATGTTTGTGAACCAATCTAGTTCTTAGTCATGTGTGAACAATTTCATTCCATTTGTCGTCCATCTAGCTCAACATGCAAGACCCTGCGTGTGAAATGGTGAAACCTTATCAAGGTGGTTAGCTACGTGCACGTATCTGGTTAACTGTCATGGCCTTTGATTACATGGGTTCTAACTTGGAAATTCGGCCAAGTTTACAATAAATGACACTAACATGGTAGTGGTTAGCTGTGTTCATTTATGTTGTTTGACAGGGTGACAATTCGAACACCCATGTTTAACTTTGGATGTCGAATCCTTCAACCTCAAAATGTTTGTGATCCAATCTAGTTCTTAGTCATGTTTGAACAATTTTCGTTCAATTTCTCCTCTATCCAGCTCAATGTGCAAGCCTCTGCGTGTCATATCATGGAACCCTTATCAAGGTGGTTAGCTATGTGCACGTATGTGGTTAACTGTCCTGGCCTTTGAATACACAGGTTCTACCTTGGAAATTCGGCCTAGTTTACAATAAATGACACTGACATGGTAATGTTAGCTGTGTTTATTTATGTGGTTTGCCAAGGTGACAATTTGAACACCCATGTTTAACTTTGGATGTCGAATCCTTCAACCTCAAAATGTTTATGAACCAATCCAATTGATAGGCATTGTTTGGCTTGCACAATTAACCACATATGTGCACAGTTAACCACATACGTGCACATAGCTAACCACATACGTTCATCTTTTTCTCTGCTCTCTCTCCTTCAATGCAAGCTACGAATGAGTGAAATGGGGGAGATTTCGTTTTTCATCTCAAATTGATGTTATATTTTCCAATTGCAATTGACAAAATTAACCCTTGGAAGACGACAAGCGAACATTTCGTAAGCCAAATGAAAGCATTCTCTCTCTTTGCCAAGCGGGACCCATTTGCTATGTAGGAGTGTCAAATGGGTGTAACTCCTTATGTAGTGTCAAAGTATCATTTTTCTTTTTTTATTCCTGTATCAGAGGGTGGAACAGTGGTGGATGAAAGAATGAGGTTTATAAAATGACGGTGGTTTTTTCAGTTGGTAGAGGTCTACAGATGGGTGGTATCCCTATTGGTTTTAGTACTAATAAAACCTTATTTTCTCCTTCAAATTTCATTGAATGAATTGTAATAAGAATCACATGTTTTTAAAAAATTGCCTATTATAGATTCTCAAAAGAATTAGGGGCTGAAAACAACTAAACATCTTATTATATTCAGAGCGAAACTTTTTAAAACAATTTCTCATAGGATTAATTACTTAAAAAAAGTTAGTTTCTTCTTCTAAAAACAAACATCAATTAATTTTTGTATTTTCTAAGATCTCTACAAAGGAATCATTAAATTATTGTTTTATCACTTTGTTTTTAATCTTGAACAATCATAAGCTATTTAGAACAACTTTTCATAAAATCAGAAGCTATTTAAAATCAATTTTCTCACTATATATCTTCCCCTTTCCAACAAAACATCTTATTATATAAATTTATTTTCATAAATAGTCTCTGCTATCATTTTGATGTAACCGGCTAAATGTAAAGCAAATTATACTAAATCTATAAATTATTGGTAAATCGGTTCATACTAAATAATTATTAGCACATAACTCCGACTAAACCAACTCAGTAACTTAGAAAGCAAATATTATTGTTTGGTTGTAGATTGCAATGCAACTCCAACTCAGTAACTTACAAAGCAAATACAAAGTGTTCAGAAGCGCAAAGAAACTTACCTTCACGAACCCGTAATAAGAAAAAAAAAACACATAATCTTTCTAATTTGCAATTCCTTTGTTGATTTGAGCCAATCCGAAAATAGAAGCAATAAACCATTGATTTATTAGTAAAGAAGAATGAATCGAGTTTTAAATTTGAGAAAATTGAAGATAAATACAAGAACGAACCCTAATATTGGTCGTCGAGATGTTGTCGTTAAAAGAGAATGGAAAGAACGAAGTGAGCCTCCTATAGAAAATGCAATATACACAAAGAATTTAGAACATGAAAGACACAAAACGTGGAAAACAAAAAATATGAAAAAAACACCGTAGATTGAATTTCGTAGATCGAACTTAGAGCAGATGGAATGAAAATTCAATGTATAGCAATTTAAATGATAAAACAATATTTAAGATTGTAACAAAAAATTAAAGAAAATTATTTATAAATAAATAATTATCTTTTATAATAATTAATGATAAAAAATATTATAATTTTTTATTAATAATAACCATATGGTTATGCATAAACATGAATGCAAAAAGAAGAAATATCCTTGACAAAAGAAACTGATGAGATTTGAACATAATTATTTTTTTCAAAGTAAATTCCGTTTCTTATATGAACATACATTTTTCATAATTTTTGAACAGTTATCAAGATTAGTCTTTAATATTTAAAATTAATATTTATTGTAAATTCAATTTCTTCTATGAATATACTTCTTTTATACTTTAAACAGTTATCTAGGTTAGCTTTTTATATCCATAATTAATATTATTTTGTTAATATATATTTTTAAATATAATAAATATATGATACTTTTAAAATAATATCCGTTCATTGTAAGAGTCGAGTGTTAGATATAAGAGACAACAAAATCAATATAATATGACCAATCTATTATCAATTGTTGGATTTTATTAGATGACACATAATTAAAACAGGACGATAAAACAAAATTGGAGGTGGATTGAAAATTTATTTGAAGTTAAAATCATACACAAAAACATATATAATTCTCAGTTTTGAAAGATTACCAATATTAAATGTAAAACATTTTAAATCATATCAAATTTCTTTTTATATATATTTATTTATTAATTCATTTTTTATTTATTTATTCATAAATTTTAAGTTTAATATCTATCTTTTTTTTAATATTTTTAATATTTATATATATATATATATATATATATCATATATTATATATGTTATTGTATATTACATTACATGTTATATATTATATTATATATAAATTTTGCATTTACAAATCCATCATAATTTGAATATTAAAATAATTTTATTTAATAATTTTACATAAATGAATTGTTTAATCTTGAACATAAAAATGGTTTTGGACTAATTTGTCATCTATTAAGTCATTTTTAAATCTATATATATTTAACAATTTATTATTTAGTTATTTAGATTTAAGATTTTATTTATTTATTATTTATCTATTTGTAAATATTCATTTTAATACCTATCTTTTTTTATTTACATATTATAAATATATTATATATTATGTTATATACTATAGATTATGAATTATGAATTATATATTATATATTATATTATATACTATATATTGCATCATACATTATACTATATATCAAATGAAAGATGAAAATGTATAGATTATGAATTATATATTATATAGTACATCATACATTATATTATATATTAAATGAAAGTGACATTCACCCGTTAATCAGACTTCCCAGAAGTTTGAAATTTATTATTTTTTTATAAATTTTAGAAAAATGAAATTTTTTAATTTTGAACATTGAAAAGTTTTACGAACATCAAAGATTAGATTTTTGTGATTTTGAATAAATCCTATATAAACTTCTAAACTTCTGTTTATATATTTGTTTATTTTTTTAATTTTTATTTATTTATTCATGAATTTTACGTTTAATATCCATCTTTTTTATATTTTTAATATATATATATATATATATATATATATATATTATATTGCAAGTTATATAATATATTATATATAAATTTTACATTTACATTCCATCAAAATTTGAATATTAAAATAATTTTATTTAATAATTTTATAAAAATAAATTGTTTAATCTAGAACAGAAAAGTTTTTTGACTCAATCTTTTATTTTTCTAACTTAAAATAAAACATAATTTTAGAAAAAAATACTATGAATTACTTTAATTTATCCACTATATTTTATTATTTTTTATGTGAATATATTTTTTTTTCACATTATTCCATTTATTTCATTTTAAAGAATACACTTACAATTAAATATAAAAGAAATTTGTCAAAATATACTGCAACAAATTATACTGGTCTAAGAACTAGTTTGTTATAACAATTCTTTTCATATATTTTTAAATGGCTGCATGTTTAACAAGCACTATGAATACTTAGAGTGTCTTATAAAACATGAATTTTAAGTTTTTTAACCTAATCCATGCATCAAAGATGTGGTACCAAAAGTAGGGCTAAGGTGAGAATTAATTTGAATAAATGAGGTGTATCATAAGATTTGAAGACTGAATTGAATATAAGAAATTAATTTATTGATTTGTAGACTGAATTGAATATAAGAAATTAGTTTATTGATTGAGATGTGAAATGTGCATATAAAACATTAAATATCTTAATTTTTTGGATTAGACATAGGAGTTAGTGAGACATCATACATTCATTATAATTTTTTTTTGTGCAGTCCAAAAATATGATGTACATAATTGATGTAGAGTTTCATTTACAACTCTAATATATAATATTTTAAAAATATATGATTAATGAGAATATAACATAATTTCATAACAAATACACTTAGTCACTAATATCATATTTACCAAATGAAAAAGAAAAAAAAAACAGAAAAAGTTCTGGAATAACATAACCCCGCTAACCAAACACACCGGGGTTCTGAAAACCCTACTACTACCCTCAACCCTTTTATATAAATATTACATACAACCCAAACGAGAAACCCTAATAGCAGTTTGGGAAGACAGGGAAAGATGCAGATCTTCGTGAAAACCCTAACGGGTAAGACCATCACCCTTGAGGTGGAGTCAAGCGATACCATTGATAATGTCAAAACAAAGATTCAGGACAAAGAAGGTGCAGTTTAATCGAAGCGTCACCATTGATTAATTTTCGTTCTCTCCTATTCGTTTTTGTTTTACTGATTCTGTTTCTCTCTCTGTCCAGGGATTCCTCCGGACCAGCAGAGGTTGATCTTCGCCGGGAAACAGCTGGAGGATGGCCGTACCCTCGCCGATTACAACATCCAAAAAGGTCAGGAAAATCTCAAATTCGAAATTGCGTACCATTTGGCAATGTTAATTCCTTTACTGCTTTGAATGTGGTAATTGATTGATTTTATTTTTTGTTTTTTTTTTCTTACGTGGATTGTAGGAATTGTAGTTAGCCATATATGTGTATGAATGGCAAGAGTGTAGGTGTTTGAGGTGGAAATCTGTAGTTTTGTGTATGAATGAAAAGAGTGTAGGTGTTTGAGGTGGAAATCTGTAGTTTTTAAATTGACAAGAATTAACATAACAATCTTTATGAATATGAGAATCAGATACATTTTACTTGTTTAGGACTCCAAGCACTTTCGTGCTGCTTGGCTGAGAAACATCAGACCCCAAGTATTGTTAATTATGCTCAATGACATTAGTGTAAACTGTGAGACTTATCATTGGGTTGGTTTCTCTATTTTGCAGAGTCAACATTGCATCTTGTTTTAAGGCTTCGTGGTGGTATTATTGAGCCATCTTTGATGGCATTGGCCAGGAAGTATAACCAAGATAAGATGATCTGCCGCAAGTAAGAATATACATCCTAGTACTGGAACCAGTTGGTTCATTCAGAACTCATTTGAATTATTGTTCTTTTGTGAATTGTAGTCCAAGCTGACAAAAAACATTTTATATTCTATTCGAAAGTCACCTGAAACTTTTTATAATCTATGCGAAAGTCACCTGAAACTTTTTATAATCTATTCGAAAGTCACCTGAAACTCAACGTTGTAAGCCTTATTGTAAGCCTTATGCCTTATTTGTCGGCAAGTCACCTTATCCTTTTATTTGTCTACTCTTGTCCCACATGCACTCATTCTTGATCACCCATTGAGATGGATAAATGGAGAGATGCTAAACTATTCTGTCAAGATAATTTATTTACTGCTACTAATAACATTGTTTAATTAATGGCAATGAATTATCCTAGAATGACATCTAAATGATGAATGTTTTGTTACAAGGATAAAGCATTTGTGTACCAGATTGTTCCCTTATCTTCCTAATATTCTCATCCTGTTCCCATATCTTCCTAATATTCTCATCCTGGTATTTTCTTTCCCCTCTTTTTCCCCGTCCAAGTTAAGGCTAAGATGCTCTGTTACCTTTGACTTCCTTAGCTGCATTGAAATCTTGATACATGTTAGGCAATGAGCAGCTATTCTTTTTACAACACCAGAAATACTTAGCAAAATTGGCTTTTGAGTAACTGCGTAACATGCTTAGGCACTGAATCAAAGGACAATTTCCTTTACAAATAAATTATTTTATGAAACTTGTTTATAATTTGGATTGAGAACATACAACTCAATGAAGAAATCATATTTCCTGTAATGTCTGCGTGTCTGGGAACTTCCAAACTGGTGTGTAGGACTTGGAAGTCATTTTTGTAAAATGAATTCTATATTATTACGTTCCAAGCTTCAAATTATGTGCTCTCTAAAAAGCACCAAAATGTTTTATTCTGACTTCTGTTGATGAAGTAAGGTGGTGTTGAATTCTGATGTGCTGTAAATCAATTGTAATCTGAAACAATACATTATTGAAAATTGAAATGGTAGTATTCATATCATAACTCTGGTTTCCTTTGAGAACCAAGAGGTTCATGTTAGAATACAAGTATTATAAAGCCTACGTTATATATACGATAAAGTGTCCATGACAATGACTAATGTCCATTCACAGCCATTGTGCTCATAAGTCATTATGCTTTGCAGGTGCTACGCACGTTTACACCCTCGTGCTGTGAACTGCAGGAAAAAGAAGTGTGGACACAGCAACCAGGTATAATAATTTAATAGCGCTTGCTCTTAATTTTTATGGAAAGGAATACCCTGTTATCAGAGTAATTAGAGGGCTTTTATTTTTGTATTGCAGTTGAGGCCAAAGAAGAAGATCAAGTAAACTGTTCTGATTGCAAGATGGAGACATATCTTGTTATGTATTACTGGATATGTTATCGTAACAACTCCACTAGCTTCTTAGAATAGTAGGAAATCTTTTGGAAATTTGACAAGTTACTCATGATTTTGTTCAGTTTGAGACTCGTTGTTATCAATTATGCTACAGTTCGTTGTGAGGATGATAATTTTGTTTTTGGCACTAATGCGTCTGAAGTCGTTTCCCGTTACTATATTTTTTATTACTCAATTCCTATTTTTTCCATTATAAGTCATGGAAGTTCAGGCCCGGAGTTTTGATTCCTTAATTTCCTTGTATTTTCTCATAACTCGTGATAGACCATTACCGTAATTTTGATTTCTTAATTCCTTTTCTTTCATTTAACTCATGCCCTGATAATTAGTAGCGTAAATACTTTATTTTTGTGTAGGGTTTTATTAATTTGCTGTGACTCTGGGAATTGTTTCATTGCTTTCTGCATTTGATATGAAGTCGCGGAAGATTAAAAATATATTGAGGGAGATGACTTTATTTTTCAATATCTTGTGAATGTAAGCGTGACTGCTGGTCCTCATTGAAAGTTTCAATATCTTGTACATTGAAGAATTCTTTTCCAAGTCAGTATGATTTAAACAATGATGAAAGCACAAAGCAATGTTATATAACGTGATTGTCCAAAAGTACATGTGGCGTCTCGCCTTCTTGTGTATTTTAATGGCCTATCACAATAAGACCTAAGTGCGAGACCATGAATCAGTTGACAATTCTCCTGGACAAGTAAAAACGGATCCATTAGCCACCCTTCGCTTTTCCTGATGATACCAGATGATAAAGAAATGTGACCTTCATGGAGTGAAAGTAAGCCTTTTCTCTGGCCGCAACTTGAGCTGAGGTCACGCTTCATATCTCATCTGTCATGAATGCTAAGTCACGTAAAACACTTGAATAACTGCAACCTCTTTTCTTTTATTATTATTATTATTTTTATATCTCGTTTGCCTTTTTAACGTTACAAATAGGAGAATATGTATACCTGGTTTGGAAAATGTTTTGGATCATTCTTCGAGGTGATTCGTTTGCTGCATAATCCAACCGCAACAACTCGTCTGAGGATAGGCGCCAACCGAGAGCACCCAAATTTTCCTCAGCTTGTTTAATTGACTTGACTCCAGGAATTGGAACTGTACCTTTGCAGATGCACCAATTTATAGCAACCTGACATGATAAATCAAAGAATGAGATGGTGATAAGGTATGCTATTCGGGCAAGGTTGGGTCAATTAGGCAGTCAGCATTGTCATTTTCCACGCACCAAAGACAAGGACAATTACGTGGGTTGGTCGGTGGTTCTGTAAAAGGGTAGTTACTTTATAACCTTTAAAAAAGTAAGCAGCGTTGGGAAGTACGGCATTTTAAAACATAAATGAGATATTAAAAGCTTGCATCTTAGGTGGTTGATGTTGATAACGAAGCAACACTAGTTCTCATGTTTTTTTCTGGATAAGATGTATAAGAAGACTTCTACAGTCTACAGTAACTTGATGTCGTTTTATATTCAAACTTTTACCTTGGTAATATATATCTTACTAAATGCATTACATTTTACTAAGGTGAAACTTAGAATATGATTGAAAATACTATACGAAACTTTTGTTTTAAGATGCTATAGTCCCTTTCTCGTTCCAGATATCAATGATACTGATGTTACATAATCCTTCAATGGAATAATATGTGATGTACAAGCTTCCTTGAATAAAAAAGATCTTGGTTTCCTGTTACGCAGAGTTTAGTATTGGTTGATTTGGAGCTCACGAACGAGCTTAAAGTAAGGAAAGATGCTTACAGCATGAATAATATGACTACAAAGTTAGATTAAAATATGTTATCCAACAGATTGGCCAGGCTAAAGAGGGCAAGTAAAGAACTATGTACTTCATTTGCGTATGTGCCATCCAGTTGTGTCAAGAAAAAGGACAATAGAACTAGTTGTCTTTCTTAAGATCTATGATCAAGCATTCAACTTGCTTTTAGTTAGCAATCCTGCAATGCATCTTTTACTACTAATAGACATTCACAAGATATCTACAAGAAATTGGTAGCATAAAGAGAAAACAAAATGGAAAACTCATTACTTGTGACATGGTTTTCCGCCGTTTATTTGCAATATCTCTCAGGGAACTCAATAAAGGATCTAGTCCCGGAAGTATTTGTTTAAATAGCAACGCCCTGTGAAATACCAAACTATTCTATAAGAAAAGATAATAATGCATTATGATACAAAGTTATTCACTGTTTATCCCCCTTAAGTAGTTGCTTAAATATCAACATACCTTGGCCCATTTGGAAGTTTAGATGGTGAGTATTTCCCAGTAAGCATTCCAAGTCCCAGAGGACTATAAGCAATCATGCGAATACCCAGAGAGTCACATATACTCTTGATCTCTAGTTGATCTTTCCCCATGCTTAGCAAAGAAAATTGCACCTGAAACATTGATATCATGAAGAAGATTAATAACAGAATACCAGTAAAGCATCACAATTTCTGATTGGTGACTAGCATGGTGTCTAGCAATTCACAATCGCTTGGAGTTATTCAGGCAACTCATGTTTATTACACTAATTCTTTTTCAGAACACAACCAAGCAAAATACTAATTATGGGCATTAGTTTCGTTACATGTACCTTTCCTCTAACTTTTCTTTTCTTCATTTTTCTTTGAAGAGTCTCAAGAATATTTGAATTTGAAATGGTTTGGCAATCAGATCATGCCTATTTTCCCATTCTGTCTAGCAAAATTTGAATGCTAAATTACATTTTTGCATAACTTGATACCTGGGCTGAGCATAAGGGGACTCCACGGTCTTTCAGATAATCATGTATCTTTAGAAGCTGCTTTGGTCCGTAATTACTTACTCCAACAGCTTTAACCAAACCCTAAATGAGTACAGAAATTTTGATCATTCAACAAATTTAAATTAATTTTTCTTGACGATGTAATAACCATTGAAGTCAATGTTTAAATGTGCCGATCTAAAACTGAAAAAGAATGCATAATCAAAAGCATTCTGAATGACTTTATCCACATTCAGTGCTTTAAAAAGAAAAAAGATTATTGTTTCCTTCCTCCCCTTTCAGGTTTATGCTACTTTCGAAGCATTGCAAACAGCAGTTATGAAGTTTAGATAGCAAAACACATTTACAAGTTACCCTTCTGCCTGATCTTTAAACAATGTTTCAGTCAAGGTCTTAATTATATATACCGATAATCCTGCTATTAAACGTGAATTATCGTAACCTTCTCATACATTGCCACTAAACCATCCCAAAGAGCTAATTCTTGCAAAGGAGCATAATTTGCAGTTGACCAATGCAGTTGTCCTATCCCAATTTGCTCAATTTGCATTCTATCTAGTGACGCCCTGAAAGTTTATCTCATCCAAGTTCAAGACTATAAGCAAAAAAAAGATACATCACGCAAATATTTGTCATAGGAGATGGTAAAGTAAGTTGATAAAGTATTGATAGACACAAACAAATACCTGCAAGCATTCACAAACTGCCCTGGTGTAAGGCGCCATGGATATGCAGCGAACTTTGTAGCAATTACTATGTCACGCTTGCTCCCCTTTTTCTCTAAGGAAGTGTTACACACACTTGTAATGTAAAGATTTTATATACTACCATTCAATTACAAACTATCACGTATACAAAGTATGTTGATTTTGATAAAAAAGAAAAAAAAAAAAAACTATTTTAAAAGTTTAATGGTTACAGTGTAAAATGTTTTACACATTACAACATGATAATTATGATACAGAAAATTAACATAAGTCAAACAAACAACAAAACCATGTAGGCAGGGCAAGTAACAATGAATAAATTTACTTATACATGCACTCAAATTAAATGAAAGTTGGAAAGGAATGAGAGATGAACCTTGAAAGTCTCGAATGAATCTTCCCAGAAGCTTCTCACTCTGACCGTTTAACCTTCCAGTGCCATAAGAATCAGCAGTGTCAAAGAGATTGATGCCGTTGTCCACAGCCATGTTGAAGATTTGTTGGAGCTCATTATCCATGGACTCCTGGTACCCCCAGAGAAACTGATTGCCCCATGCCCACGTTCCAAACCCCATGGGAGACACACTCAGAGGACCCATCTTCACCTGCCACAATCAACCATTGAAATTTGAAGCTACCTCCCACACATGCCACAAAAGGAAAATTGTTTTACCTTTTGAGTTGGCCAGAAGGGAGGGAATTTGAGAGACTTGAAAGGGAAAGATGGTGTTGCTAATGCTATGGGGTTAAGATTCCAAGGGCCAACACTGCAAACTGAGAGTGCCATTGATGAAGGGTGGGTGAAAATATGAAACACTGAGAGAAGAATCAGACAGAGACCAGTTTCAAACACAGCGTTAGTATCAGTCGGTTAGTTGGTGTTTTGTGTGTGTGGTAACCATTGAATTTCGATTTCCTTTAAGGATCAGTTAAGAAAAACAAGAAAATTAAACAAAAAATCACTATGGTTTTTGACAGCTGTGGGATTTGAACCCACGCCCTTTCGGACCAGAGCCTAAATCTGGCGCCTTAGACCACTCGGCCAAACTGTCTTTTTTGAAGGAGATTGCACTTAAATTATATATATATATATAAACATATTTCAATCATTGTTTCATATATTCAATGGCAAACTGTGAAAAGAATCACGTGTAGTTGATATTCATGCATACATTTATCAGAGGTTCAGCTCAATTTTTTGCAATAAAATAGATTGTTTGATGAAAATGTTTGCTAATTAAGTGATGTTTGATTGAAGATAGGAACTTATCGTAATGTCTAACTCACACTCACTATTTTCACTTCATATTTGATGTGTGTGCATTTATGATATAGCTAAGATGATGGTTGTTCATATGGGGTAGGATAAGAGATGAATCTGAGGTGGAGTTCTGATCCATAGATGTGAATGTCATTATTATTTTTTTATTTTAACTATTTTATCTTTAAAGTATTCAATTTTTAATTACAATTTACAACAAATCATTAAATTTGGCCGCACCGATCAACATTCTGGTGTTTTAGCAGAATATATGTTGATGAACTCACTTTAAGCAATAAAACTAATAAGTGAAAATCATATGAACTGAAACAATTCCCTTTCAGGACTTGTAATTCTCCTCCAAATTTAGTGCCCAGTATTTAAGAATATTGCGTTGCGTGATCTATTTATTATTAGCAATTTATTATGGGAAATAGTTCCATACATTGAATATCTAAACAAAGTTGATCCTAAGACAGATGATCTAATTATATTATCCTAACCATCATAATCCATTCCTCAAATAGGTTTTTCTACTGGAATTCTCTTCTTTATTTCATAGATATTAACTTTAATAGTTAGATATGATTCATATAGTTTGTTCTTATTTGGGTTACCTCCTTATTCTGTCCTAGTTACTCGTTTTGTTATAATGATATTTTATGGCTTGTTTGTCTGTACATGGTGTTCTAGGGGCTGTAAACTTAGTTCAGATAGCATATCAGTCTACTTTACGATAGAAATAGGTCCCTAGGAAAAGCTAAGAAATTGAAATGAAGATATTCCCTGCATCATGAAATGGAGCAATATCTTATTCACACGGTTCATTGGTTTTGTTAGTGTTCCTGTAGAGATCGCACTTGAAGCTAAAGTGATAAAAGAGAGGTCCCCTTAAGAATATTAAGTATTAACCCCTTGAAGTGGGAAAGGGAAAAAAAGAAAGATCACACGCGCACACACAAGCAAAGGGATGAGAAAGTCATGCAAGCATGAACAAACAGAGACATCATTGCACATTATTTCCTTTTCCAAATCTCTACACAATTGAATTTGGTGAGGCTAGCTTGATTCTCTCCCTATCAAATCAAGCCTACAAAACTTTCTTCGAGTTTCTTGGCCTATTCGACATTCTGCTAGGCTGGAATGTTGAGTTTTGACCAATTGGCAGCACAAGATCCAACCAATCTTTGTTCCTTCTCGGAGGAAACAAACATCATAGATGCAGCACAGAGTGTTGTTCACTTTTCAAGTCCAGAAATCTAACCATTGAGAGCTGCTACATGACTGGTCCAAGATGCCATTAGGGTCCACACTACTGTACCATTTTTCTAGTGGTGCTAATGGCAACTCAGCGTGATCATTATCATCCATTCTGAGAAGTTGGTGTCCTTTGTCTTCAGATTTCTCACTCCTTATGATGCTATTCTCATTTTGATCATCTGAATACACCCCTACTCTCTCTTCCAAACCCTCATTTGAAAACCTTGATTTTGCTTCAGGCTTCCAACTGCTGTATCCACTGCCAGAACCACCATCCTCTATGCTGTGTTCTTTGGCACCCTTGTCTTCCCTTCCACCATCATGAGATGACACCACCAAATCATTTAGCTTCTGCAACTGTTTGAGAAACAAATAACTAAGTTAAGGGTCACATGCTTTTTTGAGAGAATAACTAAGAACTAAAAAGTAGTAGTCTTGTGAGAACAACCAGAAACTTACCTGTACTTGCAAAGACTCCTTCTCTTTCTTTAGGGACTCAAACCTAGATGCTAAATTGTCATATTCATCCTTGAGTTTCCTGTATTCTTGCTCTACGCGTTTTGATTTCCACCTTGCCCTTCTGTTTTGGAACCATATAGCAACTTGGCGAGGCTGCAGACCAAGATCTCTTGCCAGTTGCATCTTCTTCCTTGGCTCAAGCTTTGACTCTGTCTCAAATATGCATTCTAGTGATCTTATCTGTTCATCACTAAACCTCCTCTTGTTTTCTATCTTCTTGGTTTTCTTCCTTGGTGGCTCCAAGAAGGCGAAGCTTTCAACATTTTTTCCCTTTGATGCTTGAATATTCTCATCTCCCTCCATCATATGAGTAGAGAGAAAGGAAGTATTTTATGGGTGAATTTGGAATAGGATACACAATCTGTTTGCCACCAACAAATAAAAAAGAATTATGTGATTTAAAAGTTCGGTGAGGGGGGATCAGGTGCAGAATATATAGCTAGTCATAAAAGAAAGTATCTCAAAACCATTTCTATCACGTTATTGCAACTTCTAATGGAAGGATCATGGTGTCCTATGGGATAAGATACCGTGTGGCTCTTACTATCTTTTGTTAAGTAAGAAGAAATTATCTTGCTTCCTTCGTTTACTTGTAGCCTATCTATCGCCCATATACTATTTTGTTTGTAGAAGGAACTGCTTGCTTGTCACTTGTCACCCTCACAAGCACACGTATCTGTTGCTTTTTTATAACCAAACCAGGCAAGAAAATGAAATAGCCAAATTAGCCCTCAAATAATGATATTAGTCCTTGCAATGTATATTCAGTCGGTCACAATAGTTCATCACTTAATCACATTCAACAAAACCAATACCTTGTCTGCATACAAGAAGAAAAAAATTAACAAGTTTCTTCATAAATTAAATCAACTCATCATGGAAGAGTTTATGCAAAAGTTAAATCGTATGACTAGATTTTAAATATATGAAATAAATTAAATTTATTTATAAAAAATATTTATCAAAACTAAGATAATTTACTTGATAAAATATACACATTAAGGAACTTATATGGTGAATTCTATCTGTAACAGTTAATGACTCAGTATATTTTCCAACAACTAAGTTGTCAAGTAAAAGAAAATCTACAGGTCCAACAGAAGAATGAATTGCTCAGTAATATTTCCAGATAAGTGGCTGTTCCAGTAATTGAAATTTTAACATTTTAACTCTGGCATAACACAGTACCTTGCTGCTACACTGTCACCAATATTAGTATCATAATATTATAACTCAAAGATGAAGCCAGCAGCAGTTTGAGAGCGTTTAATTGCTTTTTTTTTTTTTTTTAAAGAGAAAGTAATCATCAAGAATAACTAAGAACATTCATATATTTTAAGAGCTTTGGCTATATGGTTGTTGAAAGTGATAAGAAAAAAAAAGGTCAACAACAACTTAGAAACAGACACAAAACAAGGTCCATATATGCACATCATTATATTTACATGTTACAAGTTAACTATTTCTTCGGGACCTAAATTGAAGAAAAGGGAGGAAATACAACTGGGAAGGCACATCACTGATCATTCAGCTGAGCTACTCCCACGCAGAGGCTGCCAAAAATCAACGGTGGCAAGAATAAGATATTATATTGTTTGATTGTAAGTTCCAGCTAAATTGGAGGTTACTTTGTTATGGAAGGACTAGTGTTTCTGTCAACAGTGGACCGATTCTCTTTTGTTGTTTGGATCTGTTGACAAAAATAATTCTTATCCCATGTCATTATTCTCATGTTGCTTTCTAAATTAGGTGGCTAAATATTGAAGATCGCTGAACTCATACAAAATATGACCGCATAGTGTGTCTGATTGACACAGTTGATAGCAAAGTTAATTGGGTAAAGGGGCAGTGTCTATTTTCTGCACACAGTTGATGGTTGAGTCAAATGCTAAAACTCTGCACAAGTTATTGAAGGGCAATATGAAGGAATTGTGTTTTAGTTGGAGTTGAAAAGTAGAAAAGATAGACGTGTATATGGAGTCCTTACCATTTTGCTAACCCATGTAAGTACAAAATCAAATGTTCTTCTTTAAAATACTAATTTAGATGGATGGTTGCAGCAATATTAGTAACTTTTATCTTACATATACAAAAGTGGATGTGGTTAGATATAGTACTAGTAATAGAAGCAGTGAATAAGTTATATATATACACACACACTACAGTGAAAGTCTGTAATTTGTGTCAGTCGTTTGGTTAGATAAGAAAAGAGATAAGATGAAATGGGAATCATTTAATAATGTAGATTTTGTATGGCAGAAAAGATAAGGGTCAATAGATGTAGCCTAATACAGACAAAATATTGGCAGATTATGGAGTTAAATCACAGAAAGCGAGTTTTTACATTTATTGCCAATCATACTAGTTGGCCTAAGGAACCCACTTAATTCCTGGTTTTGTTTTGTAGCAAAACTATGGGCATGATTCCTTGTCAAGTTAAGCTTTAGCATGGTTTAGGTTTGCTTTATGAAGCTCCGTCCATGGTTAAGAGTCTTGGTTGGTGTTTGGTGATGTGTCTCGTGCATACAAGCAAGCAAAACAAAAAACCGCTAAGGTCAAGAAGTTGAGATGCCCCAACACTAGATGTCATAATTGCACGCCAAGTGAGTTACTTTTGGAACATTTTTAAGAGCAATCCACCTCAGGAAACCTTTCTCCTTCTGTTCATCCTCCAAACTCCTACACTACCAAATGTCTTCCTCAATATTGGTCCATTGGACCTTACATTACTTCAAAACAAACACATCCTTGGACTAGCTCTAGTGCCTATTTCAAAATAACAACATGTGATATTGTCTCCTATTGATTTTTCTTCAGAATAACTAAACTCTTTCAAAAAAATTAAACTACACTAAAACACCCAACAAAAAAATGTGGCAGTGAGTTGAGTATGATCTTTTAAAAAATCAAAAACAATTTTTGACCTGTTTTTTTGAAAAAAAGCAATTTTTTTTAATAATTCAGAGAAGTTTCATTGTAGTTTAATAAATTGAGATTAGTTTGTTGATCCCCAGCTTGAATAAGAGGAAAAGGCAGGGGTGCGAAAGATGAATGGTATATATAGATTTAAAATATTGGATTGTTGAAAAAGTTGTGCTAGAAAGTGCGTGGGGAGAGAAGCATTCCCTTGGTCCGTCGATGGCAATGGCAACTTTATTTGTTTGTGAAAGTGACATGAAATTTGTCTTGAAACGGCCATGATTAGGGTTGCTTTCCGTTTGGGTAAGTATGAATTATCCCACAAGTTGGTGTTCGTGTAAACGTCAAGCTATTAAGATCTTGAAGGGCATGGGGTCCTTATGCTTTTGAGGAGGGGATAGGTGTCGGGGTGCAAATTGTGCCAAATTGGTGGCCCTGAGACCAATAGGTTAGCAAAGTTAGGTATTAGGTGCCTCAAAGTCCTAAATGAAGTGATTGCTCTTCCAATCATTATTAGGCTGAGATAGATTCGTCTAATGATTGTCAAAAGAATCAAGGTTAATGGAGAAAATTGGCATCGGAATCATCTGTCATATGTCACCAACCCATGCTCATTTTCTTACCATCGTTATCCATTGCTACTTCTACTCTACTTCCTTTCTTTTTAACCTACTTCCTTCCATTCTTCCAAACTCCATTTAGATCAATTCGCTTCATTGGACTGCCCACACTACTAACAATTTTTCTTCTTAAACCGGGGACCAAAATTTTATCCCTAAAGCTACTCATTCATACCAAATTCTTCTACAACATTAATGTCATACAAACTATTGGAGTCTATGTTCATTGGTGTGGGAACAATTAAGTTAGAGGACTAAGTACATCATTAAAATGATTGTTCACAAACATAGGATTTAACTTGAAGACATTATCTTTGACTATTGTGTTTTTTTTATTAGAATTATTATCATAGGTTGGATATTTTTTAGTATTATTATGCTGGATTACTTTGTTGGGGGTGCAATTTTTATTTTTCGGCTATTTTGTTTAATTTTATATGTGCTAAAATTTGTTTGGAGTAGGATGAGAATTATGCGGATCATTTAAATACATATAAATAATTAATATTTGAAGTTTTTTTAATTATTATATTTGTAGTAAATATTTATTGTTAAAAGATACTTAAATTTGAAATTAAAAAATTACTATACACTTCGTTAATTTTTGACTATTTTTCAAAATTTATGACCAACCATAACTAAATGCGGGTCAGAAATTATTAGTTCGCAAGTTTTATAGGAATAAGTCCATCCAAATCTATTGAGCTTAATGGGTCACATATATACTTAACATACTTCTTTTATCTTTTTTGTAAAAACTGTCTTTCAAAAACAATTTCAAACATTATAAATTGACCTCATAAATGATGAAAATGGAATTCAAATTTAAAAGTTAGTGGAGAAAAAATAACAATTCAAATAAACACTTCTATATGGTCACTGAGAGGAGAGGAGGTGTTATATATTAGAAAATTCTTGCTTGATTTTCCCGTTTAAATGAATCACACTTCTCTAGAATGCCGTATTTAATTACTGGCAAGTTAAGTCGGAAAAGGCAGCCTTCCTTCACATATAAACACAACAATATGGACGGCTTACTCACATTAGAAGCCCGACGCCTTCTTCCTGCACCTCCATATTTTTTCCTTGTACCTTCATAATTTTCTGAAGAGACAAAAATATCCTTAGGTTAGAATTTTAAAACCATCCTTACCCTCTACTCCTGCGCCGTCTCTGCACCTCATTTGCGTGTTCCTACACCTCTTCAGCTTCTTCGTGGACGGCGTTGGCTTTTTCCTACACCTTGTTGACTTGTTCCTGGACCTTACCTTGCTTGTGCTTTTTGATTATTTGCGTTGTGGCTGGTTGCACTTCATTGACTGTGATGATGGATTAAAGAGTGGTGTTTTGTGAGGCTGCAGTTTGTATTGTTAGGACCTTCGTTATTAAATCTTCCAGGTATTTAAGGTAAGATCGAAGTATTTGTTAGTTTAAAATTGGTTGTTGGTGACTGTATTTGGATGGTGGGTGATTGCGGTGCGAGGGGGTGGGATCTTTGGGTGATTTGAAGGCTTTCAGATTGGCCTAATCCCGTATTTTTTGACTTCTGAATTAGTTTAATCTGGAATAGTATTTGGTTTTTAGATTGGACGTGGGAAGTTGAATCCAGAGTACATTAACTACTTACCAAATTGCGCATAATGTGGAAGGTATTTTATTGAGTTCTAGATTATACAGTTTGAAATATAATTTTATATTCCGAATTACGTAATTTTAGAAATATAATTTTATATTCCGAATTAGGTAATTTTAGAAGACACGACTATGTTTTGGATTTTGGAATCCGGAACATAAAATACTTATCAAATTGTGCAATCTGGTAGATATTTAATGTATTTTAGATTTAATCTCCCACCCTCAATCCGAAAAGCAGAATAGTATTCTTGATTATACAAATCCAGAAGTCTACCCACAATTTTAATTAATTCCAAATTATACAATCTGGTGATCTTGCGAATTGAACAACCACGAAGCAAAACAATCAAAACTGTAAAATTGTTACCTCACCTTATTCAGTTGTTGCAATCACCACAAACATCCTCTGCCCACCACAATACACCACCACGACCATCACCAATTGTCCAATCACATTGTCGCCGTCTTCGTCACTTAGCTTCTTCGTCACAATACACAAGTTTTACCGTTAACCTTTTCAACCACCATTTCGACAACTCGACATGACTTTCTTTTATTTTCAATAGAGACAATTTAGTCTTTTCATGAAGGTCATTTTTAAACTTTGGAAAATTACGGAGGTGCATGGAAAAATATAGAGGTGTAGGAAAAAGACATGTAGAAACCCACATCAAAGTTGAATTCTTCGTACTTACATTAGGCCTCTTCATTCTGCACCCCCATAATCTAAATTGCACCTGCATTAGGTTGTGAAATAGCAAAAATTCCCCATTTCAATTTATATACAACCTTATCTTTGATTTCTCTCACTTTTTTTCTTTTTTCACCATCAATACACTCCTTCCTTGCTATTTGTGTGAGAGAGTCCCTATCAAATCGTTATTAACTTCTTAAGAACCACTGTTGACTCTGTCACATAGTCGTCATAGTAGAAGTTTATCTTTGCATTTATTTTTCTTTGTTTTTATTGGTGTTGCATGATTCAAGCATGGTTGATTTGAAACGTGTCTCAATTGTACAATCTAAAACATATTTGACATTTTTCTTTACATTCTGAATTGTGCAATCCAAAATGTAACAATATATTTCATATTACACAATCCACAATGTGTTTATTTACTTTTTTAAAAAAATAAGTATTAATTGAATGATTTGACATTTAACAAAGACATTACTACGACCAGAGGTATGTCATCTCAAAATGAAGCTAGACAAAGACTAATAGTAGAAGAGATAGGAAACAAGTTATCTCAAAATGAAGCTAGAGAAAAACTAAGATAGGAAACAAGTTATCGTTACATTCTATGAAGATATGTTGTCAGCAGCTGCAAGAGGACACGATAAGCATCAAGGATTTGTTAGCAGCTCTTCTCATATATCCTTGTTAGCACGTGACTTTATGACTCTAGGAGAGTGAAAATTAAGATGAATCAAGTTGATCATTCACAAACATAAGTCAAGTTTGAAATCTCTCATCCCTAAATAGAAGTTATTATTATTGTGGATCATTAATTATAAAATGGCTTATAAGAATCTTATTTAAGATTTTGTGGAAAGGTGATATAACATCCTATCTATTGTATAATTATTTATTATTTAATTAATTATGAGTAAATTTATTTTTATAAAATAAATTTTTTGTAAAAGAAATATAACTTATGATATTATTTCACGCCTATAAATATATGTCGACATTTCTCACTTTTTCGAAAACAAATATTAAATTAAAAAGATATACTGTAGCATTCAAAAATAAAGTGATTTTTATCATCATCATGTAACAAGAAGATGCACAAAGAGATTAGGTGGAGAAAAAACTGCCAAAAAAAATTACAGAAGTACCTGTGGAAAGGAGACAACTATATCGTGCTTGACCTGAAGAATTATGTATCAAAGGTTATTTTATTTGCAACTTTTATTTTTCTTGCACCCTTATCCGTCTTTTTATTCTTTTTGACAAAAAAAAAAAACTATTTTTCAAAATATATTTTTAGAAAGTTGTGATATCCGTGGGAAATTAGTTTTCCTAATGTTGTAAAACTACTTTTCTGAGTAACCCCCGGAGCACGGCAATTCAATCCATAAATACAAATTAATATAACGCACATTTTGAGGTAACTTTGGTAATATTATTTATTTTTGTAAACTTTAGGTTAATGAAAAAATAGTTAAAAATATAATATAGAAATTAATTATATGATTCAATACCTTTTGATTCGTATTTGCATCATAAATTAGTTTAAAGTAAACATGAAAGTTACCTATGTTTGTACTTCTAAAGATTAAGATATTCAGAAATTGGTCCTCAAAATTTGTATACGTGTAGAAAAGGATGAACATAGTTTTCCTTATGCATGAAAGTTGTTTCAAAGCACGCCATCTACGCATGCATGCATCTACTATTCCCGACAACTTCTCATATGATTCATGCCTATCTAATACCCTCTTCCAACCTCAAATCTCTTCACTACTTTTTGCCAAATTAAATCTATCATGCATGCACAACTTCACAAATAAAAAAGCTTCATATATAATCTAACTTGGTACAGATAATACCAACCTAACCATTGTACATAAACCTATGCTGTAACCTTAATTATATAAATGCAAATTTATTGGACACCTGAAACAAACAAATATACTATGCAAAACATTTTACGTGATTCAATAAATTTATAATATACAAAAAAAAACTTATATTGACAAGCATATATTCTAATTCTTCAAAAAGTAGTGTCTAAAAGTTCAAATGAAAAAAAAAAGTGCATAAAACAACTTTTATGGGCTATATGGGTGATTGATAAAGGACGCACGTTTATTTATTCACTAATCTGCACGATCTTTATTATTTTATTAGCATTAATTTTGCGAGAGTAATATTGTTTTTATTATAGTTAACTAAAGATGCACCGACTTAATTACGAAAAATCCGTAGTACACGTCACTTTTTTTTTTTATTGTAATATAAGTAAAGTTATCAACTTGTCATGGAATATTTTGAGCTTGAAAAATAATCGAATTTATGGTATCAAAGTGGACCCACTATAACTAATTAATATCAAATACATTCATACATTTCTTACTTACATAAGTAGGACCATAATAATTTATATGTATAACGATTTTTTTATTAACCCGACTAAAATAAAACACCCTAAAAATTATATATTTATTTTATCATTCAATGACATGTGGTATCCATAAAAATTTGGTGATCCTTGGCATCAAATTTTATATATATACACTCAAAAGCATAAAGTGCTATAAGGTTTTAAAAACAATATTGTTTGGGAAATTCGTTTTATTGCTTTATATTGTTATAAAAAAATGCATCTAACTTAAACAATATATAAAACTGATGCGTGATAGTACAATTATTTAGTACAACTCTCACGTGAATACGATTTAAACCAAATTTTGATAGAGATTATTATTTTTATTTTAAATAAGTGAATATTGTTGGGTACTTTTCTTTTTTTAACTATACGAAGATCTTTCAATTTATAAAATCAATACCAAATATTTTTTCTTAGTAATCTAAAGTTTGAGTTTTCGCAACTTCATTTTTCAATCGGTCTGCAATTATCAATGCTGACGCAAACGTTTAACAAATTTCACACATATAAACACCTATTTTTTTTATTATGAAAAGATAACCTCTGCCAAATGTAAAGACTTTTCTCAACGATATCTTATTATAAATTGCGATATATATGATAATTTTGTTCATATAATCAACTGATTTTGATTTTTTTTCCATTCTGGTGAAAGTTTTTCATAAAAATTTTAGAATGAACAATTTTTTTTAATTTCTAATATGAATAAATTGTATTAAGTTGGCAAGAATTTTATTTAATTCAAAATAAAATCATGTTATCATATAATAATTTTAAAAATTATATATTTAAAACAAAAATTAAAAATCCTGTTAAATTATGGTTTCATGATGACACACTTTTAATTAATCTAAATTAATCTCATTTTACACTAAAATCGTGTCATTATGACATAATTTTATTCTGAATTAAATAAAAGTATATATGATTTCTTAATAATAGAATTCATGACATAATTTGATTCTGAATTAAATAAAATTGTGTAAACTTGACACAATTTACTCATAACAAGAATATTTTTCTTTTATCTATTTTGAAAATTTTGTCAAAAAAAGATATACGAGAATGAGAAAATAAAAACCCTAATCAATTGTTTAAAAATTCTACTATAATTTCTTTAATACTATAGAACCTTTTATATACTATATATACACCATTTTATTCTTGTACCTAAGTGGATACAATTACACAATTTTCGCCTTATCAAAAACTTTTACATACACTTATGTATTTCAATTTATTGTCTTATCCCTCTACCTTTTTCTCATTATATTACTTATCTTTTACATTTATTACTTTACCTCTTTTGTTTCTTTTTTCTTTTCTACAATATATATTCACCATGATGGCTGCAATTAAGATGGTGATTATTTTCCACCAAGAAAATAAAAGGCAAGTAGAGTTAGTGAGTGAATGGAAGAGTTATTAGGTTAAAGATATGGAAGCACCAAATATTATGGCACAAACCAGAAAGAATCAACTCCATTCATTATCCTAGTGCTTAAGAGAGAGAGGATGGTCAGCTTTAAACCCTCATCCAACAACTACAGCTGTGTTCCAGAAATGACCATCCATTCACATCCTCTAATCTCTCTCTCTGTCTCTCTTTGCGCGTTGCTTTTACTTTCTTTTAAAACCAAATCATTTTTTTCATCATTGCATTTCCTCATATCCCCAAAACCCATTTTTCATTTCATTCCTTCAAGCAACATATATATGCTGCCTTCTTCCGTATCAGAACCAAACACAACCGAAAGCACCTTCTTTGTATCAAAGGGTTAGTCAGATTCAAGATATATATAGCTAATGAACAAGATCCGGAAGCTATCATCTTTTGAGGGGAATGCTGCGTGGTCCAAGGAGATCGATCATCTATAACTCTACCTTTCACTACATCACATCAAATTCATAAATATATTCACCAAAGTTCATCAGATCATCCAGATGAAATAATATATAGTATATATAATATCTGCAGATTATTATGTTTTATGTCTCCTCGGACCAGGCTTCATTCCCCTCAATTACAGCTTCCATCTTCCAAATCACGTTCCTCATCTCTCATCAGGTTTATGGCTATAATGAAAACTATTCTGTCAAGGTCAGTTATAATTATTTTGTTTTCTTTGAATTTGTTACCCTTATGCGTTGATTATATTGTGTTTGTGTTCCCTTTTTTACCTGTGGAGATTCATGGTGAGATTCACTCGTGTAATGATGAAAAGATTTGACTGCACATGTGCCCTTCTTGTCTTCAACACTGTAGAAAAAAGGCAGCCATCATTTGCTTTTGAATTCTGGTTCTACTCATTTTCAGATCTTTCTGTCATGCTTGGTTCAGTTTCAGTGTCCTATATATCATTCTCTTGTTCACTGCTTTCAATCATTGGATCGAAATTTCTCATGATGAGTCTCAAGATCTCATGTGTCTGTCTATATATATAGGATCTGTTTTAGGGTTTTCATGGACAGTGTGTTAGACTTTTAACTGAGTAAAATATATGATAGCTCTTCTTCCCTTCTTCATATCTGTTTACAAAAAGAACAAAGAAAAATAACTAACTGAAAGGGAATTTTTCTTTTTAATTCTCCATAGCACACAAATTAATTACTGTAAGATCATCTCCATTGATTTTCAAAAATGTCACAGAACTGCATCTCGTGTGGATCTCCACTGCCTCAGCTTTACCAATTATTCAATTATTGTTCTTTTTCGTCCCTTTATTTTCTCTTTTCATCATTTTCAGCAATAAATTCCTTGTGAGTGGAAGACATTGATGTAGAAGGATAGTAAGTTGAAGCATATAGTGTGACAAAATATTCTGTAGAATAGATTCTATTTTATTGCTATCTTTTCTTTCTTTATAAAAGGAGACGTCTTTCTGCTGTCTTTTGAAAATCTTTCGAATCTCTCTTTAACTCTTTCTTTATTTTATCCTATACTAAATATATTCCCTTGCCTCATGTGATCAAGTTAATTCTAATTAAGTTTATTACTAACAAATGATTCTCAGTTAAGCATTTAGGTTAATCAAATCTTATTATAACAATTATCTTCCAGGATATATCCTAGTTGTTTTCTAATAATTCCATTTTTGTGTATTATATATTGTGTATGGTAATGCATGAAAAAAATTATGGTGTATGGTAAAAGTATTGACTTTTATAATCATTATTTGAAAATCACATGCTATTTATAGTTGCAAGTTTTACATTTTTTTATATTAACAATGTATTTAACTTAAACTTGTGTATGTATTATAACTTAAGGAAAGTGAAAAACAAAAGGTGGCTTTAATATTATGTCAGGTCATTTCACAAAACAAAGAAGCTGCGCGGAAAGGTTAGCAAAAAAACAACAAATAAACTTTAGGCATTTAGCCTATTCAAATAAGTAAGGTTTAATTTGCTGATGATCAATTAACTATAATCTATTGGAGATAACAGTGTAATGAATTAGGTTCTTTAAGTCAATTCCTTATGCTTATAAAAAGAAAAGTAAATTCCTTATAATATATTAGCATGATAAGGTTTATATTTGTCAGTGTGATCTTCATTCATTTCTATTTTGGATTGGCACTATAGCATTTTCTTACCAATTGAGTTTTGTTTGTACTAATACAGTGTAATTGGATAATTTACATTTAATTTTTGGACTTTTGATCCTGAAGAGCTTTTATTTAGCAAGATAACAATCTTTATTTTCATAAGATTAACAGTAATCCTGATCAAGATCTATATATAATTAAAATATATGTGAAATATAAGGATTTAGATATTCAAGAAAATGTAACAATTGATTTAGGCCATGTATATAATATCTGCAAAATGTAACATTGATTTATCCATGGATCATCGAAACACAGGTTTTTCAACTTCTAACGAATTGTTTTGTTAATTGATGCAATGGAAGGAAGAAATAAACATGTGGTTTAACAAGTCCTTTTTGCACCGTTCTATCTCCTTTTGTTTGGTACATAGTCTCAACTCTTCCCCAAAATTATCATGCTACTTCAGCTATGGTACACTGTATCCAAACCTGAATAAAGGAGTGATGGTTATTAAGGCAAAGCCCCACGGCCATATGTATTAAAAGAAGCTCAATGTGACACAGACCCTTTCTTTTTCTTCTCTGAAGGATAAAGATAGTCTATCTCTTACAATGTATAAATTTGTTTACCCGATTGATTATACTGTGATGTTCTTTTAACTAGCTTTTTTTTATTCCTGATTTCCAATTTCTGCAAAACATTTATTTAGACAAAATATTTATTTTCAAATTAATTTGATAAATCATCCAAAGACCAGGACCACAAATTCAATGCATGGCGTTGTTTTGTTATACATGATGACTAAACAAGAAACATTAATTATTAAAATCAACGTTTTTTTTTTATTTGACTAGTGGGATGCAGGTGCGCAACAACAGGGACAAAAGGAAAAGAACAAAAATTTTATATATAGGTGGAACAGAAAGTGATCACTGGAAATGTAGGTTTTATGTGTATTGCCTGTTAAGTTGTTGGCAGAATCATACCCTAATTTTACTTTCCACGCTTTTCTCCCACTCAGATGAACAAACCTATTAATAATCTCAGCCTAACTTTGGTAGTGCAGGAGGATTTGGTTCCAGGGTGATTAAAACAAGGTTGCAGGCATTTTGTTTTTCTGTTGCATTTACTTTTTTTTCTTTTCCTTCATGGTACTTGCTAGAGGGTCCTGATGGTCAGAGAAAAAGAAGTAACGGATCTCATCTTACAAAAATGAGTAAATTATATATAGAGTACAATCTAGTTAAAAACTAATTAAAACTAATTAAAAAAATAAACTTATGTATAGGATATTTACTATCAAGGAGTACTAACAACGTAAAATTTATGTAAAATGATATAATTTTCATAAGAGATCCAAATTATAAAGTCACAAATAAAATATACACTCATGACTAATAAAATGATATAAAATATTATAATGAAATCAATTCTTCTGTTAACAATTCATCAAACAGTTTAGAAATAACCACTTAGAATTTGGTTAGAACATGAAGAAATTATTAAAGACGCCTTAATTCAATTAACTTATTTTATTTTAATTAAATTTGAAATAAAACTTAGAAGATTGAACCTCTACAGTAGTATAAGAAACTCTTCATTTAAAATTGGTCCAAACCAACACAAGAGACTCTTTAATTTAATTTAATTTTAATTGAATTGAAATGAAACCCACTAAAAAGGAGGGGTAAATGTGCTGGCAGCATATGACAAATTTCTCAAACTAGTGTAATTTTTATCTAACATTTCCTAAATTCTGCATTTTATTACTTATTTCCCCTATATGAGTAAATTGTGCATACCAGACACCATAAGAGAGAACACCAATTTAGTGCCACTATTTCAATTAATGAATTAACATTAACATTTTAGTGTCATTATTTCAATTAATGAATTAATTAAAATTGTGAGAATACTTGAGGATTTTAGAGTGGTTAATATTCTCCACCCATTCCTTTTCTGTTTCATGTGTACAACTAAAATAAATAAACAGTTATTTATTAATAAATATGTAATGGTTCACATTATTTCTGATTAAGTAACTGAAATAAATGTGAAGTTAAATGTTAGAATAAAAGGGTTGATGGGATTATTGTTTAAATTAAAATAAAAAATTATGTTAGTATGAGATTTATATATTGAATTAAATAAAGAGTAAGTTTGATGCTGAAAAGAAAAATTAAATTAAATTAAAATTTAGTAATAAAATATATTTAGCAAAATTAAGTGTAAGTTGGATATTTGAATTTAGTTACTAAGATAAAAATAATATAAAATAAAATTAAGATTTAGCAATAAATTTAGAATGAAAAAATTTGAAAATATTATATAATTTTTTAAATAAAATTGTTTTAGTTTTTAAATTATATCTATTAGTAACTAAATATATTTCTATATTAGGAACTAAATATTCTATTATTAACTTTATATTTATTTCAATTACTTAATCGGAATTAATTTCAATAATTACATATTTATCAATAAATAAAATGACTTTGTAACTGTGCATTTATTTTAGTTGCACATTAGCAATACATCACATGTGGGAAAATCAGAAGAGGGATAGGTGGAGAATATTAACAAAAAAAATAGTGCAGAATTTAAAAATAAATAATAAAAAATAATAATAAATAGTGTAGTATTAACAAATAAAAAAATTATTTAATTTATTAACCATCCTACAAATGGTGTAGTATTTTAATTAACTCATTAATTGAAATTTTGACAATTTCATTTAATCTTAACTTAATTTGTGCAATAGGATAACAATCTCTTCACAATGATATCCTGATTAGTATGTCCGAATTTACCCATATCTGAAAATAAGAAAAAAATACAATATAAAAATAAATAAATTATTATTTTTTGTTTCACATTATCAATACATTCATTTGTTAAAAACAAAATAGGGATGTGTGGAGAATATTAACAAAAAAAACTAACATAGAATTTAAAAATAAATAATAAAAAGAAATTAATAAATCCTGTAGTATTAACAAATAAAAAAAATAATTAATTTATTAACCACCTTACAAATCGTGATCGTAATAATATTGTGTCTTGTAAGTACTAATTTACCCATATATAAAATAAATAAATAAAAAATATACTATAGGAATTTGAGATAAAAATTACTGAGATGGTGCATAGTAAAATAAGAGGACAATTGCTTCCTACACTTAATATATTCTTAATATAACCTTATTATTGTTATTTTAAAAATTATTTATTAAATAATTTTTCTTTAATATTTCTTTATTATTTTTTATTTTAAAATTTATTAATTAAATAATTTTTCTTCTCTATCACATGTACAATTGAGTCACGCTTTACATGAGTGCAACGAAATCAAGAAAAAAAAAATTAACATCTCTTTTTCTATGTTACATTAACAAGCTTTCTTGATAAATAATACAATTATATTAATAAATATTAACAAAATTTCTTGAAAAATAATAAAAAATAATATGCTAAATATTTTTTTCAACAAAAATTCGTTATTAGAAAATTAAACATTTTAAAAATATGTGTTAAACTGAATTTTTAAAATTAATTATGTTATTATTTCATTTCAAAATATAGATATCTTAACAATAAAATATATCATTTTAATAAACTAATAAAAAATAAAATAATCATTAGCATGATTTTGAAAACAAAAATTTGTACTGTACATTTATCATGCAGATTGGCAAGTTAGAAACTTATTGAAATCCGGTAAGAAGAAAGCATAAAAGTTGTAAGCATTTTTAAAAGTTCATTCAAATGTTCCTTTAGTTCCTTTAAACCTCCAACCAGTTCAAGGAAATTCTGGGAAACCTGCAAATGCAAGAAACAGAACACGAATTAACTTTGGAACAACAATAATATTATTTTTATTATTATTACGAAAAATAAAAATAAAAAATTATAAAAATATTGTTGGTATATTAAAAATTTATTTAGTGGAAGAAGAACAATTTGTATCTCACATGAGTCATTGTATCTCACATGAATCAAGTGACACGTAAGAGACTCTTCCTAAAAGGAGGGGTAAACATTTAAGAGACTCTTGATTTGTTTTGAATTTTAATTATATTATTATATTAATTTTAATTGAGCAGTGTTATAATATATATAAATTTAATTGCATTAATTTTAAATAAAAATAGATGCACTCAAAGGAAAAATTTTGCTTTGACAACCACACCTAGTATATAATTAAATGTCAACTACTGACGTGGTCTAATTGTATACGTGGATAAGGGTAAAACGAAACTTTTCTTTTTGAAGAATATTTAAGGTGTTTTGTTATGAAAGGGCATAATTGGATTTTAAGTATCTAAATTTAAAATTTGAAACGTCATCATAAGAGTCCAGTGCACACCTATTTGCATAAGAGAGATTTCGTGTGACAGTGGTTGCGGTGGCGAGCGGCGGTGGGAGACCATAGACGGTGGCGAGCGGCGGTGGGAGACCATCGACGGTGGCGAGCGGCGGTGGGAGACCATCGACGGTGGCGAGCGGCGGTGGGAGACCATCGACGGTGGCGAGCGGCGGTGGGAGACCATCGCCGGTGGCGAGCGACGGTGGGAAACCATCGACGGTGGTGAGCGACGGTGGGAGACCATCGACGGTGGTTGCGGCGGTGACACAGTGGCGAGATTCAAGAGATCTTAGATTCAAACTCAATGCTTCTCAATCCTTGATGGAATATACTGGATAGCTTTCTAGATAAAACCCCAAATATATAAACCCTAAAAATGCTTTTTACAAGTCATTGATGTTAACCACATCTAAGATTGTAAGGTAGGTGTGTGACACGGTGGTTGTCAAAGTATAACTACTCTTAAAAATAATAATGATCACATATTTTTTTGGAATTTGGTTCAACCATGCCATCTTATACAATTTTATAATTTTACCAATAAATTCTTGATTTTAACTAACTCGGTAGGATATATTTAGATAAAATTTATCGTAAGAAAATTTAAACGAAAAAAATAAGAAAAAATAGAATGTGCACAATTTTTTTATTTCAAAGTTATATATATATATATATATATATATATATATTTACTTTAAGCTAATTTTAATTTATAGATAAATTCCTTTTATATATTTTCTTATTTTCTCTCTCTTAAAAGTATATTAACGAAAAAATTTGTGCAAAAGTACTCTTATATTTGAAATGATTTTTAAGGTAGCATACGAGTTTTTTTTTTAATATTTATATTTTCTTTTATGGAAGGCCTGTGATGTTGTTAACATCCAATTTTGTTTAATAAAAAATGTCAAATAAAATAAAATTGAATTGATTTAAAGAAAAACACACAAATAACGAACATTAAAAGTATAATAAAATATTAAAAAGGAGAAATAAAAAAATGGAAAAATATGTTTTTACTTAATTTAAGAAAACTTCATAAATATTAATAACTTTTTTATCTTAAATATATTTATAAACCATAATATATAATAAAATATCTGTTATTTACCCTCTCACACCACCTCTTTTGTATATTAATCGTTATTTTATTTTTCATTGTTAGAATAAGATATTTTACTATTATTATACTGTTATCTTACACCCTCAATGCCAACCTTATAGCACAAAATGCAAGAAAAAAATCCTTAACCTAAACTCACAAAAATTATACCTTTCTTTCAATAATAACTTGCTGCCATAATCAACATGACGAAGAACACTCACACCCCAACGAGCTGACGTACAAACTACCATCAACTACCACGAACAAAGAACGAACTAACACACCAACATGGAACACCACATCAATGCAGGAAAAGCTATAAAACACATAAAAATCGAGAAAAATAAGGAAAAATGGACTAAACCAAACCAAAGATGAAGAGATCGAAGGGAAGGCGAAGAGAAGATGAGTGAGAGAAATATCCAAAAGACTTATTTCATCTTAATTTCATAAATCAAATGTAGGTCCCACAAATTAATAAAATTATTAATTTTGCTACATCAGCACCACCAGACAATAATATGAAATGAGAGTTTAGTATCAAAGTATTGAGATCGTATTTTATTATTATATAATATCTTATTAAAAATACACACTACAAAAAAAAAATTATTTAGAAACCAATTTTTAGCTACCAAATGAAATGGTTGTTAATTGTAACTAAAATAGTCACCAAATTAAATTTTGGTTGCTAAATAACTACAAAATATGAATTTAGTGACTAATTAAGTCAAGATAATTGGTTTCTAACATTAGCTACCAAAGTTTTAGTGACTTATACCATTAAATTCTAAATTGGTATCTAATTAAGTTAGAAACTAATTTAGAATCTAATGGTGTAGGTCACTAAAACCTTGATAGCTAATGTTAGATACCAATTATCTTGACTTAATTGGTCACTAAATTCAATCATTATTCCTATTTTATAGCTATTTAGCAACCAAAATCTAATTTGGTAGCTAGTTTGGTCACAATTAGCAACTATTTCATTTGGTAGCTAAAAATTGGTCTCTAAATAGCTTTTTCTTGTAATGACAGATATAAAGTAGAAGTAATTTATGAATAGTTATGTGAAAATAACATTTTCCTTTTTGTGAATACCCACTTCATCAATTTTTTACCCTAATCTTTATAAAATTGTAAGAATTATAATTGAGTACAAGAAAATTTTAAAACACAATGTATATGCATACATAATCTTATTTGTTAAAAAAGTAATACTTTTAAAATTTTACAAAAATAAAACAACTACTTACAAACTCTATTATAATAGTATACAAAACAAATTGGGATTACTGATTATTACATTTTTGGACTTCTATTGTTATTATTATTATTTATATTATTTTTATTACACATTACACATTATTAACAATTTTGTTGAAGTTGTAAAAGTATGAGAAAAGAATTAAACCTAAGTCCTCTCGACAGCTTGACAAAATCGAAAACCACCAGACTAGAATAGTTTTTCTATCATGTTATGATTATTATTATTCTTATTACTACAATTACAATAATTATTATTATTATAATTATTATTATTATTATTATAAAAATTACAATTATTATTACTATACTGTTATCTTTATTATTATAATGTAATAATAATAATTATTATTATGCTATTATTTTTATTATAATTATAATAATAATAATTTATTAAAATTATTTATTATATTTTTATTGTTGTTGTAATATTATTATTATTATTAAAATTACGACTATTATTGTTATTAACATTATTCATATTGATATTATTATTATTATTATTATTATTATTATTATTATTATTATTATTATTATTATTATTATTATTATAAATGACGGAGTAAATATGTTGCTAACTTGACATGCGATGTATCGATAAAATATATATGTTGTTAAACTGACGGTTAATTTACCAACAAATTAAATTCGTCGATAAATTGACTGTCAATTTATAGATAAATTTACCAACGGATAATTTGGCAATAAATTCGTTAGTAATTATCGACTGATTAAATTCGTCGGTAAATTCGTTAGTAAATTGACCGCAAAATATTTCATTGCTAAATTTCATTAGTAATAACATTTTATCGATGGATAAAATTTTGTTGATAATTTTCTATCGGTAAAGTGAGTTTTTCTTATAATGATATAATAACATATTGAGCATAATATAACAATATAAATAATGGGGGATGACTTAGATAAGATGAACAAAATTATCTATATATATAACAATGTTATCGTTTGCTTTAACTAGTTGGTGTATGTGGAATATGTCACAGCCACCTTAGTCAAAGAATAAAAAGGATAAAGAGCTCGAAGGTGGATCAAGAGCTTTCTAGAAGATTGGGTCTATCTGAGTTGTAGAACAATATTCTTTCTAGGGTTGATCCTGACATTGGAACAAAATCCTCATTTATAAAGGAAACCTTGTGAGTTGCTTAAAATTAAACAAGAAGGTCAAAATATTAGACAAACTCAAAGTAGAAAACAATTAAAAATTAAAAATAAAAATACCTTTCAGATCAACTATCCATGTTTACCATAAGGTAAATGGTACATTAACTTGGGAATATAGGTTCTTTTCACTTTCATTCTTAAATGTTTTGTATATATGTCATCTGTTTTACTATTTTTCATGTTTTTACAGAATGGTGTTTGACTTGAAAGGGTAACATGAATAAACAAACAATAATAAGGATGTTGTCTGTAACATATTGCAAGACATATCCTTTTCAAGAGGGAAAGAATGATGAAATATGCCCCAGCCACCTTAGTCAAAGAATAAAGAAGACAAAGAGCCAGAGGATGGATCAAGAGTTTTCTAGAATATTAGGTCCATCTGAGCTTTTTTGGGCCTTCAACCATCTGTCTAGGCCCTAATCCACAAATGAAGATATCACTCTAAAGAACATGGAGCATCAAGAAAAAGTCCTCTAATTGTACAAATTGTTTAGAATAATTTGGGTCTTGTATTTGGATGAAGTGGAATAGATTTGGGCTTTGTATTTTGGGTCATGTACTATAAGATTTTGGGCTTTGAAGCCCATAAAAATGTTGGACGTCCACCTAGAGCAATCTAGGCGCCAAGTCACTGAAGATACATGAGAGCATGCACCACATGGAAGTTAGAGTGTCCAAAGAGTTGCACATGACAACCTTTCATTTGAGAGAACTGAAGCTTGGGAAGCAAGCTACTTCCTTACCACATGTCATCATCTGAGTGGAGAGTATTTTGAAGCTTGCTCCACAAGCCACTCTTGCCACATTGCATCACTAGAGTGGAGATTTTTTATGTAGTTTCTTATACAAGTTAGGATGTCCCAGACTCTATAAATAGAAGTGTTCACTATATGTAAAATTAACATGGAATTAGTAATGAAATGTTGCTCATTTCTTGCCATACTACCTGTTCTTGAGTTCTCCCTAGGTAGTCTCTTTCTAAACTTAGTCTAGACTCTTTCGTACTGAGTGGGTCTAACCTTTCACTCTCACAAATTTCTAATTCCACATCAATCCATTAAACTTCTCTAAGTTCTAAAAATGCTTTGGCTCATCAAAACTCCTTCATCATCCATCCAAAAGAAGAAATCACAAAGATGACCACTAGAAGAAGAGTGTTTTCCATCAGTATAACATGTGTGTAAATATTTTGTTGATATATTTATAAACATATCTTTTGGGAAATTTCTTAAAAGGGTGCAATTTCGTCCCAAAATTTTCAAAATGGATATATTTTTTATTATGTAAATGGGAAGTCATGTCTGACCTGACTTCACCTTGATGAAATCGTGTTACATTTAGACGACTTTGTTTTGTTCAAATTGAATTCATAGTATGCAAAGAAAAATTTGCAAATTTTGAAATCGTACATGACTGACATAACTTTGCTCAACTTAGGTCAAGTGATTTAATTGATACTCTGTTTTGGTACTTTGTTTAAACAATGTCCAAAAAATATATTTATATGTAATCGTTCTACAAAAAATCTGTCAGCTTCACTTAGATATTTTGTCTTCTAGTATTGTGCAATGTGGAAAGATATGGAGTACAATGATATGATTATACAATATGAGTTTCAAATAAAGCAACAAATTATTTCAGTATATTACATTTTATGTTGAAGTCATGACTCCTTAATTCAACTTCAATGCAATCTCTCTAGACAAACGTCTATATATATATATATATATATATATATATATATATGTACATGACTTCAATTAAATCACTTAATCTAAGGCTTAAAGTTGAGCAAAGTTTTGTCATTCTTGCAGGATTTCGAAGTTTGCACATCATTTTTACTTACCATAACTTCAATTTTAACAACATAAAGTTGTCTAAATGTAACATGACTTTTTCAAGATGAAAGTATTCTTATCTGACATGACTTACCCATTTACATAATAGAAAAAATATAGTCCTTTAAAATATTTTAAGACTAAATTGTACCTCTTTCAAAAAATTTCCATCGCTTTTCTTCCTATAAGCTACAACCATAAGAATTTGTTTCATGCATATTTTACTTTCTTAAAAAAAAATGGTATATATGTCATGCCAAGTAAATGTTTAACTCATTTTGCACCATCCGGATAAATATTATTGATGGTGCAAAACTTTTCTTACACTAAATGAAGATAGAAAAGGGTGATTGTAGTCATAAATTACAGCTTAGTAATTTTCAAATTAGTTTGTATTAGTAAAAGAATTCCCAATGAAAATATTGAGTGTGGTCACTATTTATATTAGAGCTAATAATGTAGAAGATATATACAACGGATATGAAGCTGTAAAAAAGTGTGTTTGTATATATATAGAGATATATTTTGTGTATGTGAGAACCAAAAAAAGATTAGGTAATATATATGTAAGGTTGGTGGTGTTGATAAATGAGAACCAACCATGGAAAGCGTAATTAAAGGATCCTTCTCATTAGAGCAGAAAGCCAGCCTCTCCTCCCTGTACCCAAAAAGGAAAAAAAGGTGATCTCTCCCTCTCTCTATCTGCAACATTCCTCCGAATTCATTCAAAACCTAATTCTTTTGTAGTTGTTCTCCATCTCCCCAGGTTGGGAAGAGTGGGGAGAGAGAGAGAACAACACCCAAACTAATACATCCATCTCCATTCCAACCAAAACCAACACCAACCCCACAATTACACCCTATACCTACATGCCTTTCCACCCTAAACCATCCCTCTCCAAACTCCCATGCTTAACCTCACCCTCTCTCCTCCTCCAGTGCCGCCGCCGCCACCAGAGCAAGCGTCACCGCAATCCCATCATCATCTCCTCTCACAACCATCTTTCCAGCTGAAACAACATTATTTAGGGGGGTGATATTATACATACACACACCATATCAATCTGGGAAGAAACACCAAACACACATATATATACATCAACCAAAAACCATTCATGGAAAAATAGATACTTACATAATAGGTATATATGTATATATATGTAACCACACATACATATATAATACATACAAGAAAATCAAACAACAACAGAGCGATCCATGTTGCTCACGCATGCACTGCCACTCCTAAACTCAGTTTTCGACCTTGTGACCGTAACATTCATCTCGGGGCTCATAATCCTCTCGGTTTTATCCATAAGCTTCATCTTCCACCTTCGTTTTAAATCAAAATCCATCACCCATTTACAGAACTTCAACTCCCTTTGGACCGTGCGCTTCCTCCTTGTCTTGTTCATATTCCTCTGGTCCATCACCGAACTTCTCCGCTTACCTTTTTTTCGCCGAAAATACCTCTACCCTTTTCTACCCTCTTTCACCATATCCCAACAAGCCAACCTCTGCAAAGTCCACATCGTACTTTCCCTCGGATTCTTCGAACCCGCCTTCCTCGTCACCCTCTTGTTCCTCCTCAATGCCTCCATAAGAAAGAAAACCCCAAATGACGCATGGGCCATCACCTTCGTGCTCCTCACGTGTCTCCCCATCGCCACGCTCCAAGCCTTGCTCATTTTCTTCTCGCCCTTGGAGAACCGTGTCCCTGTGGAAACCTCGATGATTTTCAACGACGGATACGGCTTTCAGACTGTGCTTTGCGCCTACCCTTTCCTTACCAGTGTGGTCTTCGCAGCGTTTGGCGTAACCTACTGCACATGGCTCTTATTCTCGTGTTGGAGGGTTTTATCCCTTGTCATCAACAAAGGCCTTAGGGTGAGGATTTACGTGCTGGCTTCCATAATGCTGGTGGCTCTTCCGATGCAGATTGTGTCGTTGGGGTTCAGCGTGTTATGGAGCCCCCACCAGGAAGTGTACGGCATCATCTCACTTGTGGGCTTTCTTGGCGCCTTTTGTTGCGCCACCACCGGTGAGGGCATTCTTGTCATTAAGCCAATTTCCGATGCTTTGGACGCCGGAGGAGATAGTCACATTTATACCCCACCACCAAATCACCAGGGAGCTCTCATTCTTCGTTTAGAGGGACCAACCATGTCATGATGTGAGACCATTGATACACTTTCTTCATCTCTCAAATGCAACATCTTTATGCCTCTTCATTTTTCTTCCAGTGCATCGCCCAACACACGCAAGCTTATTTCAAAGGGAAAATTGTGTGTTTTTTTTTTTTTTTTTTCACTCCTTCTTCTTCTCATTCTGTAATTCTATTGGATTTATTTTTTTGGGTTAAATGTCGTTGCATCTTCTTCCTTTCTTTCGTTAGTTGTGAGTTGTGTACCATAGTTTTATTTTGTTGCTTTTTTTTTTTTCTTTCCTTGCTTCAACATTAAGTCGACCATATAAAGAAATGAATATATTTAAGTCATTATTAAATATCGTAACTAAAAGTTATAGAAAAAATGAATGCCTTAAAATATATTGATGAATGACTTAATTGTTAGTTTTTTCCGAACTTTATCTTTCTATTTTTTTGGGTAAATTTCTTCTTTTATTTTCTCAAATGTTATTTGTTCATAGTTGTACTCTCAAATTAAATAATTTCACATTCACCTTTCTACAAAAATGTGGCTTCTGTAATAATAAGGGTTTTTCTTTCTTTCTTTTGCCATAATGAGCTTTTCATTTTGAAGAAGGATTTCAAAATAAACTTTCTAAAATAAGTTTTTGGAAACATATAAAATGTTTTTCAGAATAAGTTTTTTCATATAAACTTTTCAAAACATGAGATACCTTTTGGATAGAGGTTATTAGAATAAGATTCTTGTCAAATCCAACATTTTTTTTTCCTCTCTTCTTTTTCTTGAAAGTGTAGTTGGGAAGACAACGAGGTGGTACAGAAAGGAGGATATTTTAGCCTTTTTATATCAATAAGGGGGTAAAGTTAGTAATCATGAGATGGATGAAGCAAAAGACAGTAACAAATCACGATGAATTATGTGCTAAAATTGCTAAATTAGCTCAGGCTTTGTTTATCTTTCTAGATTGGACCATCTGGACTTTGCTTCACTGTGGCCAATCCTGGTCCAAGAGTTGGGCTTGTTTTGATCTCTGTTGGGCCTCGGTGACAGAATAAAAGAAAAAGCACAAATATATATCTGTCTGTTCATACGTTTTTATTCTTTTGAATATTTTTATTTTCTCAATGATATTCAATGATATGTGTAAAGCAAAACTAATGGTTTGCAAAGTACAAGAAATTTTTAAATGGATAGCAAAAGCAGTCATAGATTTCCATTAAAGCATGATCAGTAAACGATTCATATCCTTCCGGGAAGGGAAAGTGAAAGTGAAAGATTATGTTTGGTTTAGAAAAAAAAAAAACTTTAAGTTATTTTATTGAAATATAAAATAAATTTAACTATGTATATAAACTGACAATAATTGCAAATATTTCTATCAATAATTCAAGAAGAATATATATATATATATATATATATA
>Ga0209489_101137_pt1 | contig 54086 bp, 20 predicted proteins | sample SiratrowhiteBW_FD_187527 | JGI IMG/M metagenome (GOLD analysis project Ga0209489, IMG submission 187527) | Root nodule microbial communities of legume samples collected from California, USA - Siratro white BW (SPAdes) (version 2) | ecosystem: Host-associated > Plants > Roots > Nodule | place...
TATTTTATTATTATTTCTGATTTTCTTTTTTTATTTTTATTTTTTAAAAAAAATGCTTAATTGATTAAATTTAACTTCTTTTTTTTATTTTTATATCTTTTTATAAATATCTAAACTAATCAAATATTATTTATTTTGTAATAATTCTTAAAAACATTTTTTGAATTTATTATTTTTGAATTTATTATTATTTACCCGGACAAAATCGGGTGTTGACACTCTTTCTCGTGGAAATGAGACAAAAGATGGCAAAAAAGCAAGATTCTTGGGAAGACTTTCAAAACTGATAGGCTTCAAGTAGGCTTAGAAATAACATTATATTCTTCTGCATATTTAAAAGAAGACAAAATTATTTTAACTTTCTCAACCCGTGTGTTTAAATTGAATAAAAAACACATTTTCGAGAAACTTGTTTTTGCCCAATTACATCCTCCTTTCCAAACATATATAGACAAGTCATAAGTGTTTTATGGTGGAGATTATTTTTCAAATCCCCGTGTACTGTAAACCGGTTCATAAAATTAAAATCAGAATATTATAAGATCTCTTCATTAAATGTCTTTAAAAAAATAAGACTAGAATCTTATGGAGTGATAAAAATCGATATAAAATAACTATTAAACTGTAATCACGTTGTAGTGCAGAAACAGAATATTGTGCTAGTTTTATAATAACATGGTGCGAAAACAGAATATTGTGCTAGTTTTATAATAACAATGGTGACAGATTCTCTAATATACAAGTTATACATGCTCCAACTGAGACATATTTAAAAAGGAAGATGCTCCCCAAGAATACAATAATCTACTAGTGTAGGCATTATCGTACATCAAAACTATGTTCAAAACACAAATCAATGCAAATGCTACATGCTCAATACAAAAATACATATATACAACTTGCATGCATGATGGTCTTGCTATGATCTCTCCATATGAGAGCCACCAACCTAGAAGACTTCTTTTATTGACCAGGAATCAAGGCACTTTTTCTGAGTCTGAAAAGATATTTTGGCTTATAAATTATATATATATACGAAGGACTAAAGATTAAATCAGAAGCAAAACTTTATGCTTTATGCTTTCTGCTTTTGTAGATTGAAAAGAGTGTAAACAAAACTGAATGGAAAAGGAAAATGTAATATAAACAGTTCTATCTCCCTGTCACCATTGTAACTGTCAAATCATTTGACACATCAAGGCCTTCGCTGTAAGATTGATCTCCATCATCAATTTTTCTCGTGGAAGTTGTGAGCAAAGGTTGTTTAGGCAAAGGAAGAGTTGTGTCTTCACTTCCCAGCATTAACAATACATTGGCCATATTTGGTCTACGGGATGCTGAATCTTGCACGCATAACATCGCTATGTGTATGTATCTCAATGCTTTACCCTTTGGAGTTGAATCACCGATGGAAGAATCAAGAAGCTCCATTACTCTCCGCTCACTCCAAAGGTGCCAGGCCTGCACCCATTTTTCATCATAAAGCATCAGCCTTCACCACTCCAATAAACCAGGAATCTTAAATAATTTTAATTTCAGAAAAAGTTTATAAATTTGTCACTTCTCAAGACTCCTTAGCAACTTTCACAGAGATGGGCACTTTTCAAGCAATGCCATAAACTTGCAAGTTGCAACTTACTAACATGAACACTATAATTGCTAGTAAATAGAAACTTTTTCACTAAATTTTAAGTTTTGTGAGAGTTGTTTTAGTGGGAAAGTAATGGAAAGAGGAGTTACTCACATATCCTATGAGACTTGAATCATCTGTGTTGCGAAAGCTAGTGTTCCTGCGGCCACTCATAATCTCTAGTAGCAATACACCAAAACTATAGACATCAGATTTAACTGAAAATAGACCTTCCATTGCATATTCTGGCGACATATAGCCACTGCATCAAAGATACAGAGATTAGTAGTCTGGTGGCCATAAGATTGAAGAGACTGATTTGTCAACCAAGTGAAATCAAAGCATACTTACTATGTACCAACCACTCTGTTTGTGTTGGCTTCATTTTGGTTTCCTCCAAATATTCTGGCTAAGCCAAAGTCTGAAATTTTTGGATTCATGTTTTCATCTAATAAAATGTTGCTTGCTTTCAGATCCCGGTGAATGATTCGTAGTCTTGAATCCTGGTGCAGGTAAAGCAGCCCTCTTGCAATGCCTTCAATTATTTCAAAGCGCTTTGTCCAGTCTAGTTGTGTTTGCTTCACCGGATCTGTATGATGTTACAAGAACAAGCCAAATATTAAGAACATGCTAGCACGGGTTGCTTCTGTTTTGAAACTTATCCCAATTTAGATGAAGAAAAAGAATATGCTTAGTTAATGGTAAGAAACATACCAAATAAAAAACAGTCCAAGCTTTTGTTTGGCAAGTACTCATACACCAGCATTTTTTCTTCTCCCTGAATGGAACATCCCAGTAGTCTAACCAGATTTCTATGTTGTAGTTTGGCTATTAGCACCATTTCATTCTTGAACTCCTCTAAGCCTTGACTAGACTTTCTTGAAAGCCTCTTAACAGCTATTTCCTCTCCTCCTGGAAGCTTCCCCTGGTAAATGGAATAAATCAAGCCATTAACCTTCTATTATGAAATGAATTGTGTGTTTAAAGAACCCCTTTTTTCTCACTCATTTTTGTAAAATTTGTAGCATAATTTGTTGTTCAATTAACATTATTCTGAAGGTAAGCTTGACAGTTAAATTCTTACCCTGTATACCGGACCAAATCCCCCTTGTCCCAGCTTATTTTTTTCGGAGAAATTGTCTGTTGCTGCTGCAATGAAGCTAAAAGTGAACAATGGAAGTTCTGCCTTATTCCCTTCCAAAACTAAATCACTTGATCCTGAAAATTCTGCTGATAAGTCTGTACTCCTCGTTAGATCAATGACTGGAAAATCACTATTGTTATTAGCAGAAGCTGCGGAAACTGTTGAAAAACAGAAAGGAAGAGAGAACATAGAGAAGTGAGTATCAAGAAACTGTTTGCAATACCATGTCATTCATTCATGAGAAGGATGAAAAAAATTCTTAGGAAAATAAATATATTACCTTTACGTTTTCTCTTAAACCTCCATACCAGCAATACAAAGATTCCAAGGCAGATCAACCCCGCCACAACAGCTATTATTACTATCCAAATTTTGGTCTTTTTCTCCCCATCATGACCTGCTTCTGAAAACACAAAAATCATATGCTGTAAATACAACCTGACAATCAACGAAACTTGTGAGAACTAGGGTGAAATTTGAAGTGATATTTGCCATCTCATCATATTCACAGACAACAATTTAACAAATATTCCTCCTCCTATATGCCATACGGGAAAATCTCTAACTTAACGCGCTAAGCAAATAATATCGTGTGCATTGAATGGAATAAGGACAAGATTTTTCCATTTTTGATTAGTTTGCACATGAAAAATTGAAGTAGTTCCTCGAAAAAGCATGTAAGGTGGGATGTAAAATAGATTTACAAATCAAAAATAAAGAAAAAAATCAATGAAAAGAAAGGGAAATTACTCCAGATCTTACCTAACTCAGAATCAGCAACACGGATGTTGAGTACACTTCCAATATTATTTTCAGTGTGCTGAATATCAAGTAAGTCCCCATACCAAATCATGCACCCAATTCCAATAGTATATGAATACGCAGTACAAGAACTATTCTGCAGACAAAACTGCTTACAGTCCCCATCGTCAGAAGGACTCTCCAAACGTGCTAAATCTGGCAACTTTGTACACCTTTGAACCAAGAAACCATCTTCAGCAACACTAACCTCAGTTCCAGAACTATTTCTCTCAGCCTTCAGGGGAGTCCTCCTCTTACAACCCCCTGAATTTTCCGCATTCCACTCCCTCCATTCCCCTTGTTGAAACCCTTGCATGCAACTACAAACAACTTCCTTAGAGATATCACACACTGCAAAATTGCCACAAAAATTATAACGCTCACACTTATTATAAGGCTCATGTTGTGTATTATTCCATTGTTGCTCATCTTCATCCGATACGAACTTCTTTTCAAACCCATCCCAAGTTATCTGAAACCTCACCTTTTCAGGGCCATTCCATGTATATGTAAAGTTATCCCCATTCAATTTAAAACCAAAAAGAGAGCTTCCTGTCATATTGGACACCCCAGTGAATACTCTACCATCCCAATACCCACTTCTCCACCTCTTTTTCTCCCCATCCAAAATCAAAATCTGCAGAGTTGATCCCGAAGAGTCAACCCCCAGTGAGTAGTTTCCCGGTGAAGGATCCGTTGCTGATTTCCATGACCTGAAAATCCCCATTCCAGCTCTAGATGGCAGTGACATACCTGGCACGAAGGTATCAGCTCGGTTCTCAAAGCTTTGCCACAAAACTTTCTCATGTTCTGATTCTTCAGAAAGAACAAGGTTCCCATCATCACGAAGAACAGCTTTTGTGTTGTTCCTTGAGATTGACCTGTTAGTTGACCACACCTCGTTGCTTTCTCCATCGAGAACAACCAAGTTTCCGTCACCTTTGATTTTGATGGAACCTCCTCTTCCTTTGATGGGTCTCTCTCTATTTGCTACCCATATGAATGCTGTAGCTGAAGCAGGAAACTTGTGGTACCAAATCCCAACGTATCTTGAAGAGTTATCAAAACCGAAGAAACCCATCTCAAAGCTGAGATCTTCCGACACCAAATTGTCAGCACCATTGTTGTCTTTGATTTCTCTCTCTCCAGTTAGGGAATTGGTAGCCTGAGAGAAGAAGGTATGAAAACAGAAGAGAAAGAACAGAAGAAGCAGAAAATTTGTATATTTGCCCGCAGCCGTCATTCCAATATCCCTGAGATTACACACAGGATTACGTGGTTTGGTTGTGTGATGGAAATAGCATTGATGAAGAAAGAGTTAATAATAAATATAAAGGTATGAACTTTCAATGCCTCCAAATGCTGCTCTTCTCTGACCAAGTAGGTCTCACGTTGACATACATTGGACCACTTTTGGCCGTAGTGATGAACACTCCCAATGTTTTATTTATTTTTTTATTCCTTTGAAATCATTCATAATTAATAATCAATCATTTTTGTTATATATTTAACGAATTACTTATTTAATGTCATTTATAGTCTCTATATGTTTAAAACATTTTTGTATAGTATCCCTCCAATTGTATGAATTTTTAAGTTTACTCTATGCAATAAATTCTTAATCTTATCATCACAGATAATATATTTTTAATTTGATTGAAGTGTGCTCTTAAATTGGTCTTTCAAGATATGGGACCAAATTAAAATTATTTCTCTAATATATGGATTAGAATATCTTATTTATAAGGATTAAATTAAAAATGTGTAAAATAAATATTGGTGATAGAAACCAAATCTATAATATTTTACTTACAGGATTCACTTTCATAAGATTTTATGTATAAGAATTAAATTGAGAATTTTTTTTTTTAAAATACTTGTATAAAGACTAAATTGTATATTATTACCTCTTAAATTTTAACTTTTTTTGTCATTTAATAATACTATCTTCAAAAGCAAAAAAACAATCACATGAGGACTATTTTCTAGTAACGAAATCTTATATGCAGAATAAATATAAATAAAATTTTAGAATAAAATAGTAATAATACAATCGACTATATAGTAATTATGTAAAGTAATAAAGTCAAAATATCATATCTTTCCAAAATATTTTTAACTAGTTGAGATTTTAGTTTCATTAACTCATTTTTATTCTTAGTTCTAGTTTCAATGAAAGAGGCTTTAGATTAGCTTCTTTTTAGATCAATTAGTAAAATTAAATAACAATAACTAACTTGCATAATTGGAATAAAATTAGTAAATTTAATTTATAATTCCATCTAAAGGAATATTTTATAGGATTTTTACATCGAAATTAAGAAAAAAATGCTAACCAGCTAAGAAATTAAAGGTACTTTATTGAAAAAATGAAAAAATTCTTCTATTTTAATGTTTTATATGAATTTTAATAAAAAAATCTTTTAAATCTTTAGCCACTACTGGTTAATAAGATCATTAAGCGTGTTTCAAACTACCGATTTATAAAGATAAAAGGAAAGAATAGAAAGTTCAACATATAAAGAAAAAACAAAAAACGAGATCGAAGTTTGATAGCGAACTTTCTCGAAGATTTGCAGAGAAAGATTAATGATCGATTAAAATATTACTATATTTTTATATAATTATTTTTTATTATTAATTATTTGTATTTATATTATTAGTATCATATATGATTAATTATATAATATAATATACTAAAAATAATAAAATATAAACTATTATTATTAAAACAGTAAAAAATAAATAAAATAATAGCAAAATATTAATAAAAAACTAGAAAATAATAATAAAAAAATTATAAGTTATTATCTCGTTGAAATGAATTCATAATATGATCTTAAATTTTATCAATTAAATTTTTTTATTAATAATAATCATTACATCGTTCTTAACTTTTTATAATTTTTTTCTTTAATTTCTATCATCTTTTTCTAAATCCAAATAACTTTACTTTATTCTTTTTCTCTTTTTCAAATCCAAATAAACACTAAAAAATTGTAATTAAATTTTCATTCTAATAATATAGTTGTGAAATTTTTATTTTATCTTTTCCCAATATTACGATAAATGCATATAAATTAATTAAAAACTACATAAAGGTAAAAACATGATCACTATTATTTTAAATTTTAAAATAAACAGATAATAAAAAGAAAAGTATTTAAAACGACAAGAAATGAAAAAAAAAAAAGAGAAAGATAGAGAGAAAACCTTTAAGAACATTTCTAATGTGAAATAATAGCCAAAATTTTACATTTTAAATCTAAATTTTATAAAAACAAAATATTACAACATCTTGATATATTAAGGAGAGAAACATAAATTTAAAATTTTATATCTTAAATAAAATTATGAACCTTAAATATAAAATCATTTTCATAATATAATTATATTAACTTCTTTAAGTTATAAGAATAAAATGCAACAATTTGAGGCCTTTAGGAGAAAGTTTGAGTTTAGGGGAAAAAATAAGGAGTGGTGGGTAATGACAAGAAGAGTAAATTAAAATGATACATTCACATCATGAGAAGGGTTGAAGAGGAAATAACTTCTTACACTAGATTCCAATTATCTCTGCTTTAAGCTAAGTTTAACAGAAGAGATGATGTTTACTTATCTTAAATAAAATTGTGATCAATCTGAGAACTTTGAAAATTACAAGACTACATTGGGAAAAAATCAAATATATAGAAATTTAAAAAAAACATATTTAACTTAATAAAAGCTATATAAAACAAAAAGAAAAATTGAGTGTAAGGAAGAAGTGGGAGGCACGCGGATAAAATGGTAACCAAACATAAGTCCTGGGTTAGAAAAAGATTGAAACACGTGGGGGTTAGTTGATGAATGAGAATGTAGAAACTTTGAAGATGGAAATAATCATGGTAACAGGTATACCTTCTAAATTTAATATTGTTTTATATGAATTTTATTATAAGTAATATATTGACTTTAACATCTTCCGTGGAAAAAAGGAAGACTCCAGGAAGCAACCGATCTTGGAATATTTTCCTTTCCAGCTGATGCGGATCATGCTGGAATTTTCAATTACACTCAAAAGAAAAACAATACACGGAATGGGGAAAATTGGGTGTGGTATATAATAATTTTCCTATGTAGAAAATACAATTTATAGTTAATTACTCCTCATCCTAATCATTCATTTCAATATAATAAAACGGTTTTACATATTAACTCATCTTAATGGTTCAATTACAAGAAAATAGAAGGCAAGGATAGAGTAATTGATCCATCCTCTTTTAATATTATTTTAGAAATATTGGGAGTAAGTATCTCATAATACAAATTATATTCGAGTAAATATTTCATTCACTAAGTTCTAAAATAGATTTGTAGATTTATAACTATTGTTTTTTATATTTGAGTATTTTAGGAACTGCTGTTGATATTTATGTTTTAAGTATTGATGTCACCTTAAAAATATTGAAAATATTGATTTAATTGAGTTGTTAAATAACAATTATAGATCTAGCTCAACACAATATTTAATTGAATAGGATTAAAACTTCAATTAAACTTGACTTAGCTTAAATCGTTTACCCTCTTAATAAGATCAATTAACAACAACATTAATTAAAAATTAAAAATAGTATACCACTAAGATTAAAATGTAAAAAAATTAAAATTAAAATATTATGTAATTATTAAATATTTGTAAAAAAAATCACTTAATAAAAATAAAATTTATAAACATAATATTATACTAAAATTACCATAATAATCACTATGATAATAGTGATAATTATAGCCAACTTTATAGTCATAACTTTTGTTATTAATACCATAATATCACTGTCATGTTATTTTTTATCATTGATGTAACAATAGCTGATGACTTGATAATTATAACTATTCTTACAATAATCAATTATTAATAATATTATTATTATTCTTGTTATCAATAATGATAAACAATGACAATCATAACTCTAAATTCTAGTCATGATTATATGATTGTATAAGCTAAGACAAAATAATCTTGAAAATTATTGATGTGATCAATGAGATAATTTAAGATGTGATCATTGATATATTTGAATTTTATTTGATATTTTTATATATTTCATACCTAAATAAAATTTTGATTTGAATATTTAAAGATTTTAATTATAATGACATGATATTTTTAATATTGATATTATTATTATTATTAGTTACTGTCACTAAGTTATATGTATCTATGTGTATGTATATATGTATATAGTTGTGTTTATCTATTTGTCATCTTTTCAAATTTTTCTAATATTTGGTTAGGTTTACTTCATAACTAATATTTGATCGAATTTTGTAAAGTTTAAAAGTTAAGATAGATGTTTCTTTTAGAATATACCTTCATCTCTTTTTCATTTTTTTTTTACAAAGTTTCAAGGTTGTTTTTTCGTTTCGTATTGTCTAAGTGTGTCTTGAGCTTTTCAATAAGTGAGATTCCTTCCATCTCTTATATTAATGTAGTTGTGCAATTCTAACTTCTTGTCAAAATTGCATAAAAAAATAATTAACCTTAAGGAACTTTTTACAAAGATCTGACAGTGGACATCTAATGTTCTAACTTTATTATGGATTCATTATAGCCAAGCTTGTTTATCAGTAGCAATCGTTCAATCTCATGAATGTAAGTAAGGTGCAGACTATAGTGAAGGATAAGTGCAACAATTTCAAGAGAAACTCCACATGTAGAAAAAGTTACAACACTCATTTTCTTCCCTTTTTTGCTTGAGAACCTATCAACGTGAAGTATCCACCATTGATCTTTCATCGCTTCTTCAATTGGGTTGCTTATCAAGTCAACAAGGTATTAGAATTTTGTGGATTATCTCAGCTTATAATTATACAATTAATTCTACCAACCAAGAGATCATACATCCGACGAGTTAATAGACCTCTTTCAGGTTTTTGGGATTGCTCATCGTGATCAATATTCAACATTTGTTGGGTTTACCTATATTCCCTTATGCGTTAACATAAATCCAAAAATCTTCCATCTTGAACCTTAAACACACACTTCTTAGTGCAACAAAGACTTTCTTCAAATTAGCTACATGTTTTGACGTGAATTAGACTTCATGAACATATTATTTATGTATACTTCCCAGTTTCAATTGATCAACTCATTAAAGATCTTTTCCATTAGTCTATGGTAGGTGACAATAGTGTTTCTTAGGCTAAAAGGTATGACCTTTTAATGAGATTTGACATTTTTATTAATGAACGTGGTTTTTTTCTTATCACGAGGACGCATTTGAATATGGTTGTATTCGAAATATACATTTAAGAAGCTCAAAATTGGGTGTCTTAAGGAGTCATGACAAGTCATTTGATACTTGGAAAAAGTTATGTCTCATTTGGACATGATTTATTGAGGTGAGACCAACTTATCACAAATTACATGTCATTCTTTGTTATCAATATATAAAAGAATATATAAAGTATGTAGGTAGGTACATGAATCAACTTAATGTTATTCCCTTTGAGGGATGTGGGAAAGACTTAGTAAAAGACAACATTGTCTACATTGTAGAGACTTACTCAGATGATGTACACGTTTATGTATTCATCAGAGTTAGTAGTACAATTATAACAGTTAATGGTGAAGTTCTTCCATCTTACTGGAAAGGTAATCTCCATGATCTTATCCACAAAGATTGTTGTCGAGATCCTTCTATGGTCAAAGAAGTATGAGTGAAAGTGTTGTATTGTGATTCAATCTTTTGAGTAATGTTGACCTCCATTCCTTGTGGTATGTATAGGGGAGAATGGTGTGGTGTCAGTTGAAAAATAACTTAATACTTCCTATTATCTATTATGTAACTCCATGTTAAGCCTTTATGAGATATTCTGATTCTCCTCCACCTTTTTTCATATTTGGATATGTTTTAGCCTCAATGAGTCCATCTCCTTAACAATTTATTTCCTCAAATCAGCAATTTTTTTCTCGATTCCAGTTAATAATGTTGCCCTTACTTACATTATTCTATTGTACTCTAGGTGACAATTGTCGCTTGTTGTTTTCCATGTTCCTGATCAATACCATATGATTTGGGAAAGTTCAACTTAGTCTCATATTGGACATCAAATGTTATTACAATGACTGAAATAATCTTACAAGATCGATATCTTCTCTCTTGTTGCAACTTCTTCCTCTGCTAGTCAAGATGTTTTATTCCTTTTCTCCTTTGTTTGATGAGTGAATGTGTTTACAAAGATACTTCGACACTCAAAATATTTGATATAATATAAACTAATATATACATAATATATGAAGAATGCTTAACTCATTATCTTCAATTATACTTTAATATTTTAATTGATTTTTATTTATATAGCTTAGGTTATTTAAAATGTGTTTATGAAGATATACTCCAACACTTAAAATATTTGAGATAATATAAAATAATAAATACATGATAAATTATGAACAATACATAACTCATTATCTTTAATTATATTTGAATATTTTAATTGAATTATATGTATATAGTTTAGGCTATATGTTCTAATAGCCTTAATACTTAATTAGTATTTAATTACCTCTTTACTTATCTATTACAAATTATCATGTGAGGCTAAAATGATACAACCAGTGTGGTGAAATCATTAAACCTTGAACTTTACAATTAATCCTTAGATTCGAAAGTCTTTTGTGACGAAAGTATGAAAGAAAATTTTCACATTTATAATTGAAATCATCTCAGAATATAATCTATACATTGCTCCACAATCTCAATAGGTTTGTCATAAAGATAAATCTACAAAAAAAAAAATTATATAACTTCAAATTTTCGTCCATATAAATAAGAAGATTTAAAAAATAATGTTATTTTTAATTACATAATATTATCTTTCAATTATTTATCTTTCGAATAGGGTAAGTAGATAAATAAATATAACACATGACTTTATATATTTATAAACATTATAAAATTAAAAGTTAATTAATTAATTAGATATTGATGCTTATTTTAAAAACAAATAGAACTTTCATGAAACTATCATGATCAATATCAAAGTAGCACCTGGATGAAGAAATGTTTATTTACGTTACATTAAAGAATTATATATTATACATCACATATCCTAGTGGTAATTGAATTCTTGTTTAGAAAAAAAAATACTTATAATTTGGTCCGTGTTTTGTTGAAATATAGTTTTTCATGTAAATACAAAAATAGAAAATGGTATGTCACATGTCAGACCAAAATAAGCCTTTCCCGTCTAAGACTAGAAGTACAAAATTTTCTTAAGAAAAAAAGTAAAACAAAAAATATATTAAGCATATGAATAAAATTTAACATTAATATGATTTTGCCAACAAAAGTCTAATTGGTAAATGATGTTTCAAAAAGTTCCAAGATTAGTTCGTCAACGTTCAAACCCATCAATATTATAATATTTTATCTTCAAACAAGTCATATACTAACTATTATGGAACTTAGTACAATTTTGGAAGTAAATCCAAAAAATTATTAACACTAAAATCACGATCTTTTTGGTCAACAAAAAATAATCGTATATTATTCATACATTACCAGTTAATCTATCTATAAATAAATATTCCAAACAATTTATTTTTGCATCGAAAACATTATGACAAACTTTAATTTTAAAAACAATACACCATTTCCATCTACGATAATATTTATTTACGTGACCATTCATCAATTATAATAATCCCATAAAATTCAAGTCAAACTCTCACTGGTTGTTTCGTAGTCTTATTGGCATGTCAATTTCCCAACCTTTCTTCTCTTACGCAAAACAGATTTACGAGGATTCAGTGGCAATGGCGTGAAGTTTCTGCTATTTTTGGTAGTTAGGTTCGAAATTGGCTTCATATAATTGATTTAGTTTATTGTTAGAAACTCTGTGTTGCGGCTAGAACAAAACGTAGAAACCAAAAACCAAGTAGTTAATTATTAATTATTTAAAAATATGTCTGAATTAGTGGGAAAAAGATAAGAATAAGATCCACTATGAAATTGGTAGCAGCACACCGTTAATTTGGTATTTAGTGGAGAAAACACAGCTACTATATTCCACTTTCCACGTGGCAACAGCTGCACCCTTATAATGGATCCATATTTTGGGTCCCCATGCAATTATTTCCCGCCAACCTAAGAGATTCATGAATGTGTCAACCAACATTCAGCAACAAAAGAACCGTCCTTATCTTATCCTCTTCTTTTAATAATATAAATAATGTTGTTCTTTTCATTTATTCATGTTTTCTCTATCATTCTCTTTGTTCAAAGCCACCAAGCGTTTCTGAAGGGTGAACTTTGATTTGAGGCTATGGGGGATTTGGAGAAGCCGGAGAGGGTGATGGAAGAGGAAGAGAGAGAGAGTTTGCTCGAGGGTGTGGCGGTTTTGGACTTTGATGTGCTTTGTTCCACTGTGGCTTTGCGAGCTGAGCATGGAAAATGGGGGAAGCTTGGAGTTGGAGATGATGATGAAGAAGATGCGGGTGGTGAATTTGGTGGTGTTCTTAGGATGTGGGAGGGTGAGATTCTTGAGTGTTTTGATGATCATCGCATCGCCCTTGAATCCACATGGTAATGAATTGCTAATTCCGCTTCTTCTTCTTCTTTTTTTCCTTCTGGGTATTCATCATTGCTCATTCTGCTTTTTTTTTTTTTTTTTCTTTCTGGGTATTCATCATTGTTCATTTTTTGTCTGTCTTGTCTCTTTTCAATTATGTCATCTATGACAGTTTATAAAAAAAAAATTGTTTTTTGGAGTAAAAGTATTTTCAATTATGTTCATTATTAATTTAGTCCTTTATGGAGTTCAAAATTCCAGTTTCAAGGATATTTGATGTGGTCATGGTCTGTGATTTCTGAAAATAGTAGTTCATTTGGTTGTTGCAGTTGTCCTTGCTACCGATTTGGGAAGAACATGAAGAGAGCTGGTTTTGGTTCTTCCTACATTCAGGTACGCCAGCGAACAAACCTAACGTTGATCGGAAAGTTAATCAGCTTTTGTGTTGGTAAAGACGATGAGAGCGTTGCTAAGAAATTTCTAAAATGATTGTGTTTAGAATTGACAGTTTTTTAGTACAATATTTGATGTACCTCTCTGGAATTGGAAGTTAATTTCCTTGTCTTACTTTGCAGGGAGCGATTTATTTTGTTCTTGCCATTGGTGCCTTTCTTAACTGCATTGCCTTTGCTGTCACGAGACGTCACTGCAATCTATACCTGGCAGTTGCCTTCGTTGTTTCCCTTGGAGCATATTTAGGATTCTTCAGGACACGACTAAGAAAGAAGTTCAACATCAAGGTGGGTATTTTTCTGTAATTATTTGGATTTAGTGATTGATGATTCAACAATTATGGTTAAAGTTGATGACTAATATAACTTCCTATTGCGTGGATTCAAATGCAAGATTATAGTGCTGTTGATTTATGTGGATATGTTTTTGACAAACTAATGTTGTAACTTTTTTAGGGTAGTGACAGTTCCTTGGACGATTGCGTTTACCATTTCGCTTGTCCTTGCTGCACATTATGTCAGGTCACTTCCCAAACTTAGTTCCCTTCTCAATTAAGTTATCTTCAATTATTTTGATGGCATATCTTAAGGTGATATTCATATCAGTTTCTTCCAATGATAATACTGAATAAGGATAATTTCTTAAAACCTCAAATAAACTAGTATTGGAGATGATGATCTATCAATAAAATCAAGGGTGGCATAACCAAAATGGGGTGTTTGAATGGTGATATTTAACATGTGTGTCTTGAAACATGATGCAGGAGTCTAGAACGCTGGAGATGAACAATGTTGAAGATGGCACTTGGCATGGTCGGGGTGACAAAATATGCATAGGTGGTGGTTTTGATAAAAAAAGCAAAGGATTCTTTCAGTTTCATCCTCCTTCCATTGTCTCCATATGAATATTGATGAAAGTTCATTTGAAACAAAAGCAAACACAAATGTCAGCAATCCATCTTAAGTCAAGGCCGTGAGGAAGATTTGAAACAATGCTGCTTCATCTTAAGGCATTTAACATGCACCTTGGCCACACAATTAAAAATCTAATTGAATTTCTTGCTGAGATGAAAGGTTCATGTTAAGGGACTATATTGTTATGGATAAGAGAAGTGAGAAACAAATGGCTTTCCATTTGCAATAGATTCCCTCTGGGAAGGAGATGTTGACATAGTGGTGTACATAATCTTCTTCCAGTTTCAACTGATGGGGACTTGTACTATAGTGTGGTGATGGTACAAAAATGCTGCCACCATGATGTTGTACAAAATGTAATGATTCATTAGATTAAGTGTTCATAATTTATACCCAGCAACATTTACATTGAGAAAAAGGAAAAAAAAAAATACTTAAGTTGCTTCCATTGAGAGTCGAACTCAAGACCTCCCGCTTACTAAACGGGTGCTCTAACCAACTGAGCTATGAAAGCTTTGTTTACTGAGGCTAAAATTATAAGTAACTTGACTTCTGTTTCCATTGTTTTTGGGTAGGGTAGGGTTGAATGGGAATGGAGCATGTTCACTTATTTCTTTTTAATCGTATTTTTTTCTTCTTCTTTATTTATCTTCTCTGTACATGGAGAGCATAAAAGCACATTCGACATACAAAAAGTGGTATCAAATATATTATACGCAACCATCATCCATCGATTTGCTTTTTTCCTTATTTTTTTTCTTCTTTTCTCTTTGCACTTTGTCTTTGTTTCACCTTTGGTTGAAATTGTTTCTAAATCTATAAGATTTGAAAGTTCTACCCTACATTAATCATCACATTACAATAAATTATAACAACCATTCTTCCTATATATATTTTTAATAATTATTTATACCTATATAAAATAAATTATCATAATCTAGTTAGTAAATTATAAGGTTTTTAAAGAATCAAGTTTCTAACTTTTTTTCTTAATCAATTTGGCTTTAAAACTTTTACACATAAACTATTTCGTAATTATGTGATATTAATCAATTTCATTGCTAAATTATTTGATATTATATTTATAATCTTAAATACTTAAAATGCTCTACAATATAAAGATAAAATTAACACTTATAAAGTTAAATTAGATACATTGCACAATCTTTTTATAAATATTATCAATATAAAGTATATAAAATAATTAATTTTGTTAGAGAAAATTTTCTCAAGAAAAAGAAAAGATAGAATTGAACAATTAACAATGATTTTATTTTATAGTTAAAATTAATGTCTAAATAATTTTTATTTCTTATAGTGATATTATTGATTATGATAAATAATAATTGATTATATCTCAAAATTTATATATATAATCGATTATAGTAGTCTTCTTAATCGATTTCAGCACCATCCACTGCTTTCTTCGTAGCTCCAGCACAGTCTCTCCATGGTTATACATTTCTATACAAGGGCAGTTAAGTCTTCTCCTAGCTGTCACCATGGCTTTAAAAGAGTGGAACGAGAACAAGAATCATCCACTCTCTCACAACTCATTGCTCTTATTTCTCTTCAGATCAACTGAAACAAACAACTCTCCCTCTTAGTAATCCGCCAGAGTAAATCATCCAATCTAAACACAATGTAAATGCATCACAATTACCTTATCATGTACGATGGTTAATGACTAACTAACTTTATAACATTACATTAACTTAAACGTAATAATCAATTTAATTATCTTAACATAACTATCTTCATATCACTTCACCTAAAGAGATTATAACTCCGAGTAAGAACAAGTTAGTATGATTTTTTATTTTTTTTTGTATGATTTTTTTTAGGGGAATTTATAGTTATCTGATTGAATTGGTCCCATTTTGAATGATTCTAATTTTAGTTATGGAAATGTTTATTTTCTTTTTCTTCTTTTTATTTTTTCTCTTATAAAAAACTTACGGAGATATTTATTTAAATAGACCCTTAAAACTCATATATCAGGTAGCTGGTGTTGAACAAAGAGATATATATTCGTTTAGGCACTAATCGACCACAATATCCTGCATCGAATAAAAGCGAAGGTAAGCAAGAAGAAAACATGTACAAAGCATCTATATTTTATACTTTAGTTAATATTTTTAAAGTTATAACTAAAATAATATGCATTGATTGTAGATAATATGTGAGCACCTACGACATTCCTTATCCAACATTTCTCCTTGACATAAAATACGATTTTTTCTTTAATAGGAAAAATACAAAAGCTTCTTTCTTTTAGACAGGTTGAGATCAGATCAAAAGATTCCCTCCATTGTTTGCTTGTGGAAATACACCATTGCCAAAATACCCATAATTGAAGAGGTATATAATTTAAGCTCGAGTATATTTTAACTAATGCAGGAAAAAGAGAATAACATGAAAAACAAGCCTATATTTTATTAAAATTTTAGAAAGCAACTGAAAAAAAAATCGTATTCCCTCTTAATAACTAAATCAATTTTAAACCTTTGGTTTAATTTTATTTTACATAGAAGGCAGAAAGCCCACGAAAATCTGAAAATTATTTTTTATCCGACAATAATTCCCAAAAACCAAAAAGTATTGGCAGCAAAACGAAATATCATTTATTAATAATGTCGTTTATAATGTACAACCTGATATAACTTGCTCAAACAAATTCATGTAATTACCATTTTTGGCTTGTAATGCATTCAGCGAAAAAGGGTGAAAAAAACCCAAACTTGATTGTGCAGGCACGTGTACACACGAATTACACATTTGCATGATCCTATTCAGCATCTCCAGAAAAAACCGGTTCAGTTATTAAGCGAATTGGGGCCCCGACCCACCACATACTCCGGTCCACCTCTCTGCGGTTCATCAGCACCGGTCATCGGCATCATCTGGTGAACGGGAATCTGACCGGAGTTCGGCACGGCATGATACATGTGGTGTTTCAAACCGTCGTGAACCATTGGGGAGGAAGGATTGTAAGGTTGCAGTGGAGTCACCTGCCTTACACCTGCACCATATACTTGACCCGAACCCGGAATCAAATGATGGTAGCCCATGGGAACCTGAGATGGCATCACTGCATGGTATGGTTGTTGAACGTAGGGGTAAGGCGTCTGCTGCAAAGGAACCGGCACCGTTCCCTGTCGAACCGGACCGGGAACATAGAAAACAGGAACCGGGTTTACTGTATGAGCGGAATAAGCAGGTTCTTGGGGATAGTGAACTACAGGGTTACCCGGGTAGAGGTTGTGGTTGAGGTTCGGTTGAGGCTCCGTTTCGGATTCGATTGAATTTTCCTTGGAGTCGGAATCAGGAACAGGGTTTGAAAGTTTAGTCTTTACTGGGGGAAGGTTGGGAAGAGAAGGCACGCAGGGCGCTGATGAGGTGGAACAATACGGGGAGGAAACAACCGGGGCGGGGGAACCCGGATCCGAAACGGAGACGTTGTCTTGGAGAACGGGTCGGTCCTTGGGTCGTGGGTCGCGTGGGTGAGTTTCTTCTGAGTTGTCTAATCCGAAGAGGTAATCCGGTACTTCCGAGACCATGGAAGAGGCTTCAGAGCGGCCACGCTCGAGACCAGAAACGCCGCCGTTTAGTGCGTCGAGGAACCAGTTCTCACGTTTGGCTGAGCCGTTCAATAGCGAGCTGATGCTACTGGCTCGAGAGTCTTCCCCCTCGGGAAAGAGGAAGAGCCGAAGCCGCGCCGATCGCGGGTTCTGATTCTGTGCGACGCGGTCGTACTCGTCCATCATGTTCTCCACGTCTTCGTCCGTCGTGACTGAGATCAACGCGTCCAGATCCTCGTTCGGGAGCTGGTACTTCGCGGTTATGTTGGTCATGCCTGCAACCAATAGAACCACCCACAGAAACTAAAAATTATAATTTTAATTAAAAGTTCAAAGATAGAGGATGTGATGTGTGGTTGGTTTTTTCGTACCTGAGAGTTTGGAGAGTTTAAGAATGAGGGCTGAAAAGGAGATGGAGCGGTGGACGGCTACGATTCGAGTGTCGCCGCCGACATAACGGAGCTGATTGTCGTGGGGGCGGGGGAGGATCTTGCCGCCAAAGCTGCACATGAAGCGGACGCGAGGCGGTGCGTCGTGGAAATGGTCGGAGCGAGGGGAGGAGGTGACGGAGTCGGCGTCTAAGTCGGGTTGGTAGTGAGAGTGTGACGTCATTCTCCGGCGAGTGGAAGTGGGAGCGTTACTTTAGAATGTGGATTCGGTGTCAGAGACACGTAGCTTCCCCCGCTGGCGTTGTTGTGGTTGATATCTGAATTTATATAGGAACCTCTCCTTCACCCACTCTAGGTCTCATATTCCTTCTGTTTTCAATATTTTTTATTTTTACAAAAATGCCCAGGCTGTAATGTGATCCAATATAAAAATATATAATAGCTTAATAATATATAATCAATAATGATTGTATTACTTTTTATAATAATATCACTTTTAAAGCTTTCTACTTTTCGCCATGAAATTAAAGTATTTGCTAAAATATATTCAGTAATTTTTTATTTACATAATTTTATCATTGCATCACCTACTTTATTATATATATTATTTTTGTTTTCATTATACAAACTTAGCGAGCAAATTGCCGTATAAAATTTCCTACAAAATATTAAGGCATATTGTACGGCAAAACACTTATTCAGTGTCATTTTACTTGAAAATGAACTACATGGTTATATTTTAAAATAAATTAATTAATTATTCATGGAATTATCATTTCAGAAATTGACATGTCATTATTCGAGAACAGTTTTACATACTAAAAATGCGTATATCTTATTAAATTTTTAACTTTTTATACCTAAAAATAAGTACTCTTTCATATTATGATTTTAACTTTTTTTTTTTATTTCTATATTGAAGTTGTATTCTTGTAGCATGAGTTTAATATTTTTTTTTAAATCCCACTATTTTAGATCAATTTTAATAAAAATGAGAATGGAGTGCTGATAACAAACATAACTTTAATATAAATTAAAAAAATTAAGTAATTTTATGTGAAGTTTATTAAAATGATTTAATATCTAAAAATATAATTTTTATTTTTTTATTTCTTAAAGTTAATTATCCTAAGTTTTGTTATTTTTTGAAGAAAAATAAACAAATAAAAAATAACTGAATAAAAGTAAAAAAAGAAGGTAAGAAAAGAAAAAAATGTTTTTACTTTAACAAATCTCACTTGAGAGACATAATCATACCGAAATTTACTAAAATAATAGACTAATGTTTAAGAGATTTAAAATAACTCTTGTAACATCGTTTAAGCCATCAAACTTTGATTACAACAAGTAAATATTATCTTGTTATTTAAACTTTATTATCATGTAAGTAAGAAAAAGTAATTTTCATTGAAATATTTTGAACAAAAACACATTGTCTAGACAAAATTTTTCCCTCAACTTGACTTCAATGTCATGTAAGAAAGTAACTTGGACATTCAATCTTCCCTTAAACAATGTATTTATTCTTAATAAATAAGTAAAAACCTTGTAAGAAATGATAGTTTATGAAATTATAAATAAGAATATAATGAGATATAAATGAGTATATTTTTAAAATTTGATATAAGTTTTCTTTTTCTTCCATTATAAAAGTAGTATCAAGTAATGTGTGTAGAAATAAGAGATACACATTAAAAGCGCTCTAATTTAGTTTTATTTTAATTGAAACTGAAACTGATCTAATTCCATAAAAGAGGTGAAGGTGAAGGGAAAAGACTCTTAATTTTAAATTGGGTTTGAAATTTGTTTTAAACTTTAATTGCATTAATTTTAATTGGGTGATGACAATGTATAAATTTATTTATATTAATTTTTAATTAAAATTAGGTTTGATATGAATATATTCCCCAGAAGGTGAATAGTTGGTGTAAGAGGCAATTTGGAAACAAAAAATATGATCACCATTTTAACTATCTTGGTGACCGAGGTGGTGTATTTAGTTGAGGTCATGTATAGGCAGACATGATATACATTACATGGTTGAGATGTCATGGGCCGAGATGATACCAAGTCATTGTCCAGTGCCATATATGACCGAGATGTACAAAGATAGAGAGGTAGTCGACCGATAACTTATACCAAGACTAGAGGTAGTTAGCATGAACATTCTCAAATGTTCTTCACACTATGTCTAATACACCTAATCATGATAATCAACCATTTTAAACCTATTCGTGCTATTGTAATTAACCTAGAAAGTCGTGATAATCCAAGCCAGTTATGAACAATGTATGTGCTTGCCTATAAATACCAAAGCACCATATGATGAAATGTACACTTTTACCAAGCTTTCAAACTCTCTAAATAAGCTTTCAAACTTTTTAAGTACCTCCTATTCACCACAAGTCAAATACAATAACCATCATCTTGTCGAATCAAGATCAACTACATGAAGATCGACACCTTCAGATCAAGTGTTAGAACCTCCATTGGAAGATGAGACCGAGTCCTCTTCTAAAGATCGAGACCAAATCCACCTCACTTCGCAACTCAAAGTCAAAAACTAAAAACCAATCATACAATATAAAAAGACTCTTTTTTAAGTTCCCTACAAGAATATCTATAATTCTTTATTGATCTAAACATTTAATAGAGATATGCAAGATTATCTTTATTGACTTTTTAATATATTAAACTATTATAAATAGATTTTAATATATTTATTTATTTTGATGCTTGGATTATGAAAATATTCTATAATTATAATTTTAAGAATGGATTAAAATCACCTGTTTTTTTTTTCCTTTTTTTCTCTGATAAATTTTTTTATATTGTTAATATTAGAACTGATTAAGTTTATTTAAAATAATAATAATAATTTGGAGATAAATATTGATATATTAAATGTTTAGTGTGATGTTTAGTACTAAAAAATTTATTAAATATATGACTTAATAAATATTTTTAAACTTTATTGAAAATAAATGGCTATAAAACAATATTAGAATTATGTTAAAAAACATCTTATGAAAGAATATTTTAAATAGTTGCATTTATTTTATTCTTTTGTTCACATACTGTTTATAACAACAGAAAACATACATTACTAATAATTCTATATGTATCATAATCTTACTTATCTTTATTGACTATAACGAGACGAGTTATATTTATGAAATAATACCATCAACTACTTCTAAATAAATTCAAAAAAATATTAAAGTCGTCCCATAACCCTAATTCAACTTGAAAAAAAAAAAAATACAAAGTCACACTTGAAATCACAATATCTCAAATTCAACTTACCTATTCACGTAAAAAAGTAAATTTTAAACAAAATGACACTGTTTTGGTGCTTTATCTATAATTTAGTATTACGTTCGGCTGCATTATTTGTATGACGTCTGCGCCATATTTTTCTTGCAATTTGGGTCTGATGTATCTTGAATTTATTAATTTATTATTTTCGTATGTATTGTATTACCATTGTTTAAAAATATTTGTATAGTGTATAGTCATCTATCTGAATTGAAAAAACTATCTTTTCCCTTCTTAATATTGTAATATTTTGTTCTTCCCTTAAAAAATGGTTATATTTCTAACAGCACAAGGTTTAGTTTAGGTACCACCTTGCGCCAAGCAAAATCAATTAGTTCAATGTTGAGAAGTATTTATTTAACTTTTACGTTCTTTAATAGCATTAATAAGACCGTATTATAATAGATTTTAAGAAAAAAAATGAAAAAATATAATATTTTGGTAAAATAAGTTAACTTGAGCGTAGCAATGGAAAGAATTTGAAAAATATACTTTTTCTTACAAGGCAAAAATGTTGGAAATGATTTTATAGGACCATTAGCTTCAATTATTACTACTCGGTTGATCATGATCTTCTTTCGTTTCTTAGTTTCATTTTATATTTCGGTTTTGATTTAGTTTTGTTTTGGTTGTAAGTCTCACTTAGAAAGTAGAATATTCACAATCATTCCGACACTTAAATAAGTATAAATGTTTAAAAATAAACAATTAAAAAAAATCATTCAAAAGTGTTTTTTTATGTAGAATATCTTCCTATTTATACTAGTTTGTATGGACTTATATAGGTACAAATTTCTGCGAAAAGGCCTAAATAAATTTTAATTACAATTTTAGAATGTGTTTAAACCTAATACAACTATTTAATCATGCTTAATTATTTAGAGGGGCACATGCGAGTCAAGTGTGTCAGAATCACAGTATCATCGATCTCGTTTCCTTGGAGATAGGTTGACTAAGATGTTTTCGGTCCTATATATTACATTACTCGTACGTAATCTTTAAAAATATTAGTACTTATTGTTATAAAAATAATAAAATATACCACTTTAATATTGAAATAAAATCATTTTTGTTAATTATCTAAAAATATTTAATTTTATTATTTTTAATTTGAGGCATTTTCCTCAAAATCAAGTATTATAAAATTCAAACTAAACAAAATCTGAATAAATTTATAATGACATCATTTGACCTCGATAGACAGTAAAAGTACTGGGAGCAGAAACAAAAAAAATGTAACTTCACCACTAGCTCCTTTCTTCCACACAATCATATAACTTCTTTACGCTTAACTGTCCAAAAGAAAGGATAATGTTTCCTTCAATTTCCAAAATGACATCTTCATAGAGCTTCGAATTTGGAACCATGCGAACCATTATTTGTGAAAGGAAATGAATAAAATAAATTAAAATAATTGTTGAAAAGAAGCAATGATTAATTTAAAATAATTGCTTGGTGTCATAGTCAAGCTTTAAAATTAATGTAGGGGTGGTATTTAATAGTCGACGGAGAAGATGGTGAAAATACAAATATATTATGTGGACAGATCTCTTCGAACGGTTTCTGTAGTTGAATTTAAATAGAAAAAAGTGAAGGAATAAGGAAACTGAAATTTATGTATGTTGTGTGAGTAGCTAGGGATGAGTGGCTACAAATTGTTCCTCGAATTGAAGTCGTTATCCATTTCAGTTATTAAAGTGCTGGCCGGCAAAATAAATAAATTAGAAATATTGATTATAATTAATAAAATTGGTGGATTGGTTTGTTTGGGTCTAAACAAATGAGTTAGTTGAATAGAGATGAGCTATGGGTGGCCCTTAAAAGCTATGGTAGGGCGTTGTCTAAGATGTGATGACCATGAATGAGCACAGCTTAAGCTTATGAAAAGTGCTTTGGCTTTTAAATATTGGGCCACGTCACCTACTGTTTGCACTTCAACGCCATTCTTTTTCACGGAGACATGTTCTTTATTACACTAATGTTAATATTTTATCCCTTTTGTACTGAGAATGGTTCATTAATGTTTTCAAGCTTTGCACCTAGGATTTCCAATACCGAGATGTGGCAAAAGGTGGGCTCCTTCTGAAAAGAGAAGGAGAAACTTCTCTTAAATTCCAGATTTTGTGTTGTGGGTTATTGCTATATACGCGGAATTTCATTTTATAATGTACGAAGTTTTTTTTAATTTATTCTAGTATATTAAATAATTCTAAAACAGTAAATACCTCTTATACCAAATAAGAAGTATAAAGTACTCGGTATAAGAATGATAGGCATGTTTGCGGGGAGACGATTTATGAAGGAGACACTGACCACGAGTCTTCAAACCTGGATTTGAGATCCTTGTTTCGTATTCAGTATTAACGTGAGTGATAGAGACAATGGTGCTGTCAACTCCTTTTCTCTATGCCATGCTGTTGCCTAATCTTTACTCTACCCTTCATTACCATCACCTTCACATTAAATTCAACGTAGAAGCAATTTTGATAACGTAAGGGAAGCAACAAGACAATTACGGGACTCGATTATCGATGATTTTGTTTATTAAGTGAGATGTTCCCTAAAAGTAAATTTCTTCAAACTAGTCTAATTGTATTTAAAGGAATTTCTTATATAAGCTTTTAAGGGATTTTTTTCACTGAGTTTGAGTGTATCGATCGTCGGTCTTTTATTCCAGTTGTCGGTGAAGATTTCAACTCTTTATTCAAAAAGAGATATTAGTCTTTTATGAAGTCGTGATGTTGTTTAAGTATTCTTAAAAAATCTTATATTGTAGTCTTAGACTTTCGGTCTTCGAGTAGCTGGATTTTGAATCTAAGCTAGATTGAGATGTTAGCCTTATTCCAACATAATCATAGGATTAGTAAGTCGGTCTTCTGCCAAAGACTCTTGGTTCTTGTCGGGACGAGTTAGGTTTTCGAAATTTGGACGAATTGGTGTTAGTGTGATATCGAGATTATGTCTTTTTCTCGTAATCGAAAATGTATATGCAAAAGATTTTATCTGTTACTTGATATTTTTGAAAGCTTGTGTTAAAGCCTATATTTCATCAAGTGATGTCCTAGTATTTATAGACAATTACATATATTAGTATTTATACACAGTTTATAAAGATTTCTCATTGGTTTTCTAAGTTTGCTCTCTCACATTTCTTTTCTCTTCATTCATTTTTCTCACTTTTTCTTAATTGCATTTGTTGTTTTCCGTTTTTCCTATGAATGCTGCGTTTTAATTTCTAATTCTTGTTTTATAATAATAATTTTTCTTACGAACTTTATAACTTTTATTTACAATTATTAACTCTCGATTTAAAAGCTGTAAATATGAACTGATGAGAGTGACATGTTCTATATCATTTAGAGAGTTCAAAAATGAATTCTTTGTATGTAAGAATGAAGACAAGTTCACGAAGTTTTATAAGAAAATAGTTCTAGGTTTCACGAGTTTAGATTTCATGTTTGTGGTTACTCTCTGATTTTTAATTTATATAATAGTTGAGGATTACAATTCGTGTCTTATTGCAGTTTCTTTCCTATCTTTTAAGTTTCTGCCCTTTATTGTAATTTATTATTATATGCACTTTTACTTTTCTGTAATTCACTTCTATTGCAAATTTATAGTTTAAGACTTTTACAATTATGAAATATCCTTATTTTTTAAATTGTTCATTAATATCTTGCCAACCTGATGATCTCTTTCATGTTATCAGACATTCTAAATTATAATCTAAATTCTAAATTTCTGTTTTTCTTAACTTTTAATCTTTCAACTAAAACTATAATATAAATTTCTTGTCTCATTTTTATTTATCAATTTCAGTTTACGATTTTATTTTAATAACATAATAATAATTTGCAAATAGCCATTGATAAATAGTTTTTAATTAGAAGTGTTAGTTGTATCAAATAAATAATTTTTTATTAGACTTTATAGGTGTTTAACGTGAAATAAAATGAATTTAGATTATTTTGTGTGTGTCGTTATAATTGGTTATTATTTTGGAATAATGTTGTTTTAAAGACGAGTTTCAGAGATAGTGTTTTGGAGCGGTGGTTGGTTATTGGGTGACAGTTCTCCGATGGAGTGGTGGTGTGTTTTTATTTGTGGTGAGGTGAAGTGATTCATGAGCCGTTTCAGTTTTAGGTAGCGGTCTGGTCTAGGTTTTCCCTTACTTGTTTTTCACCTTTCTTTTTCCCAAATAAAATCATCCCCTTTCACCGCTCTTTTGGTGTGAGACAATTCCACTTTGTGCACTCACTCATCTCTTTGTGGGATGTGATTTCTCCACACGATTTCTGCTCTGACTCCTCCCAGTGATGTTTAACCCTCAAACACTTTCCCACTTTTTAAAATACAAATTTTGAACAAAGTCAAAATTATCTTTTAGTCATGTAAGCAATTGTATCTCCTCATAGTCGGTCGCTGCCCAAACCATCGACTCTGATACCACTTGCTCGAAAAATCAAGGAGCAAACAGCGGGGAGATCAACAAGAATAAACACTTTCTCACTTTTTAAAATACAAATTATGAACAAAGACAAAAATACTTTTAGCTATGTAAGCAATTGTGTCACCTCTCAGTCGGTCGCTATCTAAACCATCGACTCTGATACCACTTACTAGAAAAATCAAGGGGTAAACGGCAGGAAGATCAACAAGAATGAGAAAAGAGCCTACCCACACAAAGAAATAATATCACCTTCAACTCAAAATGTATGACATTATGTTTGTGAGTCTTCTTCCTTATATATTGCTCAACTTTCTTATTTTTACTTAATATGAGATTTAGATTCACACTTAAATATCCAATAACAACTTAATTCAGCAAATTAGCTTTACAATTTGTTCTTATTTGAGACGAAGTCTAAAGAGTTTGTAATGCACTTTCACCTTTTGTAGAACATTAATCCTAGACTAGGTGTTTACATCGGATAAAACCGAAGCTAATAGAACGTAGAAGTACATGAAGGCAGGAGAAATTGATAGATGAACTGCAATTACTTCCTACTACTTCTTGTTGGTTGTGACAAATACGATCATGTGGTGGTAACTCCCTTGGTCTAGTAAAACTAAGTGTTGTGTTGTTAAACTAAAATTGTATGGAATTGGTTAGGAGTTGCATCGAAGTGTTGGAGGATCTGCGCTGAGAAAAAAGCGATTTTTGTCAGGACTAGTTGTTACAATCCTAGTTTAGTATGTTTTGCTTTTTTCAGTTTGATTTAGCTTTATTTGTAAGACTTTCTAGTAATACTATCTTACACTTTTTATGCATGTTTTTAAATACTAAATAAGAAAAAGAACATTTTTCACTCAAATATTTTCAATAAATTTCATGAGTGACAAACGAACTCCTATTTACCAAAATAATCATGCATGTAAAAGAAAATAACTATTAATATTTTTTTTTAAAATACAACTATCGATAAAGAAATCAATAGAATTATTAGAACCAATTATCATCACAACAAATATAAAAAAGTTTTATATATATACTTTTTAAAATGATTACCTAGTAAATATTCTTCAAATCAGTCTTAATATTATTACAAACAAAAAACAATCTTACAAACAATTTTTAACAATTTTTAACGAGAGAAGATTAAATATTAACATCATTGAAAACAGAGAAACAAGCACAATGAAAAAGATTCTTTATTGATTTTATTGTCAAACATACATTAAGAATTTATACAGTTAAATTCTAAACATCAATCAGGTTCTAGAACATTCTAAGGCAATGTTGTTCTGCAGAACCCTAATTTTGTTAGGCTTGGGCCTCTTAGACCTCTTCTTTCTTTGTTACCTCCACAAGCTGGAGGGTCAAATAAGTTTATCAGTCCCAACTTGGTTAGGAGAGTGCCAAAAAGTCATGGAGGAAGAGCTTTAGTAAAAAGGTCAGCCAATTGATTGGAAGATAAGATGAGAGGTAAGCGCATCAGGCTTGAGACTTTTCCCGAACCAAATGACAATCAATATCCAAATGTGTGGTTCGTTCATGAAAAACGGGATTGACAACAATGTATAGAGCTCTAATAACAAAGAAAGAAGAGGCCTAAGCCTAATAAAATTAGGATTCTGCAGAACAACATTGTCCTATAATGTTCTATTCTAGAACCTGATTGATGTTTAGGATTTAACTGTATAAATTCTTAATGTATGTTTGACAGTAAAATCAACAATAAATCTTTTTTACAAAATATTTATTGTGCTTGCTTCTCTATTTTTAATAAAAATTATTATTTATTTATATTTGACTTCTCATTAGAGAAAATAAACATAGACATTAAATTATTATCTACTTGTATTTTACTCTCGTCATCGTAGAAAGAGTAAAATTTCATTAGAGAAAGTAGTTAAATACAAGTTTAACCCTTTTATTTAGCCTACTTCATAAAAGAAGTATCTATATTTTTTTAATACTAGCATTATTACGTTATGTTACTAAGCAATATCGTTGTGCAAGAAAGAGACAAAATTGCTAGTACAAGAATATTAGACCTGAAAATTCTCAATCCATAAATTTTATGGGTAAAATTTGGGTTAGGACCAATTTCGGACCCTCCACTTTGACTGTTATAATAAAATGTATGTAACTTATAAATTGCTAATTTTTTTGTTCATGGAGAGAAGGATTCCTTCACCATCGAACGATTCCCTTTTTGTTAAAATTTCGAGAAAAAAAATCCCAATGTTAAGATTGGAGAAAAAAAAAAAACACAACAATTGTTATTTTAATTTTTGAAAGGACATTTCTTTTCAATACGTATAAAAAGGTATTCTTATCCATAAAATATAACAGCTTTAATTATTCCAAACTATAAGTTATACAAGAAATAACAGAAAAACTCAGTTCTGAAAAAAAAAAAATACCATTGTTTTAGGTACTTGAGTCCATTTAAATTTATGACATATAATATAATTTAAAATAACTGAAAATATAAGAGAATTTGAATGGAAAGTTGCTTATTTCTTTCTATCCCAAGTTGCCTCAATTACAAGGACGTGTGTGGCTATACCACTAGTGGACGGCGCATAAAGCAATTTTATAACCTAAAAATCGCAATAAACAAATCTCACATTATTCAATTGTAACATCACTTGTTAATCTCTTAAACTTTTTCTAATGCCACTTGAAAATTCGGCTACGGATCAAGTTTTTTGTTTCCAAAAAGTTCTTTTTTAAAAAACAAGAGTTGAATAAATAAAATCATGTTGTTGATATTCAAACTTCGTCACAACATTTTTTATTAATTATTTCTCAATTCGAAAACTCTCACTCATGAGAATCTGAGGCACATTAGAATATTATGATCCCCCATAGATAAAAAAAAAGTGTAATAATATATATTGATGGTTTAGTTTAAGAGAAGTACGGAAAAAATAAAATAATGAGACTGTTTAGTTGTAAAAGGAGCGAAACAAAATTAAATTACTAATAAAAATACGGTTTTATCTTTATGTTTACATTTCGGATTTATCTTATGGAATAATTATTTAGAATATAAAACCAATTGTATATAGAAGTATGATGGATTATATTATGACAATAAATGACATGAATTTAAATACCCCTTCCTAGTTTGCCTCTGTTTGAAATACCCCTTCCTTCCGCAAGATAATTGACCAATCCATACATTAATTTCATTCTCTCCAATCTTCTCTATTTTCTCACAGTCAAACACACCATTAAAGCTAGGATCACTAAATATAAGAGGAGGATAAGAAAATATTTATCGATTTTTTTTGAAATACTTGTTTTAGAAGTAATTTTAAAACTTTGCAAATTTTGGAAGAGAAATTAATTGTTGAATATTATAAGATTATTTTAGAATATGACTCCTCTTTTCTCCGTCTGTGTCCAGGTACTTTTTCTTTTTCGTGTTCATTTTCTGGATCTCGAAAAAGTAGGTTCTCTTCAGATCAAGACTGTTTCTTCTTCCACTTTCATGGTTTCCTCCTATACTCCCTAGTTTTGAAAATATTAAAAATATTCTTCTAAATTTATAATTATTTATATTTTAGATTATATAATCCAAAATATAATACACAATTCATAATATAAATATTATATTATAGATTACATAATTCAGAATATAAATATTAAATTCTAGAATTTTATATTCTGAATTATGTAGTTAAAAATATAACTATTGTATTTTAAATTGTGTATTGTATTCTAAATTATATATTGTATTATAGATTTTACAATTTAAAATATAATTTTTGTATTTTAAATTATACCATCTGAAATAACTTTGAATGAAGAGGGGAGTAACTAGATTTTTTTTTCGTTAGAAGTAAAATAGTAATTCACTTCTTTTATGGGAGTGCAGGAGGAAACCTGGAGGTGCAGGAAAAAATTGTCTTAGATCAAATTTGAGTACAAAATTGAGGCATGCACATTAGAAGATACAAAAAGTTTTTCACACAAAGGAATTGTAATTGGCAACTGCTTCCTGCACCCCTCTTATTTTTAAAATACCAATCTTATCTTTGGAGGTATAAAAATAGTTTTTGGAAAAACGAATTTTGAAAGTGTAAAAATGATTTATGAAATTAGCATTCCAGAATAAATAAATTTTGGGATGTAAAATCAATCCGGAATACTGTTTTTGGAAATTCAATTTGAATTTCGAAATCTTTTTTTCAGAAACTCCATTCCAGAAATATGTTTCGAAAACATATTTTGTAATTGTTTTTTTAATTCAATGCCTACACCATCACAGCTCAACTGTCTAACAACAACAAACACCCTTTAACCAAGTCAAACCTTACTCATCAAAATCCAACCCAAATCACTCGTATATCAAATCTAAATCAAATGAAAATCAAATTTCAAAACTTACAATGAGATGAGGATCAAATAGGACGTGAACCAAGCACCAAAGACAATGCAACACTACTTCTGAAGATCGATAACACCAACTTTGACAAATCAAGCGACTGTTCCAAAACCTTTTTATATTAACTCAAAGGAACAGTTCTGTCTTTTCTTCTCAGTGATGGAATGTGGGAAGTAATTAATGGGATACAAGAAATAATTATCATTATAATTTTCAGAGGCCATGTTAGTGTTAGCCCCAATAAAAGAAGGATACAGTGGTTATTTGAGAAACATTTATTATAGAAACTACACTTTCGTTTTTAAATTTATCATACCATTATTTTATTCAATAGGCGAGAGACTCATTTTTTTATTCTATGATAAGGTGATAAGATGGAGAGTCCTCCAAATAATGCTTTTTAGTTTTATTTCGTTCAAATTTTTCAAAATTTGCTTGTAAAACAATTATTTGAATTAAATCTACCACATATATGATTTCATCAACTTATAGCATGTTTGGTACACAAGAATTTTCATTTTCATAAATAATCATAAATATATAATCTTTATATATATATAAAAGCATAATGAATTATGAGAATAAATATATCACCATATTTGTATTTAATTTATATTTTTTTTATATACAAAATAGAATTCTTAATTTTTATTAAATATATTCTATCCCGTTTGAGTCGAGAGGTGAGTTTTAGGCTCATAATAAGATTATGAAGTGCAGAAAGTAGTCTACTTATGATGTAAAAATGGAATGAACATTTGTCCTTCATTAAATTGGGTCACATTCCAATTTAGGGGTCAAGTACAAGGATTAAAAATCACAGCCCAAGCAAACTCACTCTCTCTACTATCCATGATGTTTTTGTTAGATAGTTAAGATTTAATATTTAATTATTAAAAAGAACTAAATTTCTCTTAAATTTGATACCGAAATACATGGATCAAAAGATATAAATGCAAGGCAATGGAGTACTGGAAAACAACTTCTATATAGGTTAAGCAAGAGAGAAAAAAATACTTCAGTGGCTAGAAAAAATTAGCACTTACTGTGGGATATGTAAAATTTTCCTACTCCCATTTTGAGAGGAAAACCTAGAGAGAAAACCTGAGAGAAGACTTTGAGAGAGAAACCCAAAAAAAAAAGCTTGAGCGAAACACTTCTAAGATAAATTCTTAGAAGATGAAAAATAATAAACAACCTACACCTAATGAAGGAAATGGGGTTGCAATGACCTTTCAATAAATAAATTATGGAAACCATGACTGAGTTGCAATCAAATAAAGAAGAGCTAAGAAAATGGTTGGAAGACAAAAAAGAACTAAAAGAAATTTACACTTAACAAGATATGCTGAAGAGAAGAAGCCCACAAGATCAAATGAAAGAAGCTTTAAAAGCTTATGAAGAATTGCAAAAAGCTAATGAAGAACTAGAACAAATATTGAAGGGAGGAACCATCAATCCAAATTCAGGAGTCTTGCTAATCTTTAACTTTTCATACTAAAAATCATAACGGAGGATTCCGAGACACATTTTAAGATTTTCGAAGCACAATGCTAATCTCGAAAGATTAATAAATCTTTGTTTTTTTTTTTTTGAGATATTCAAATTTGAGATTAAAAAGTTATTTACAACTTTGTTGATTTATTTTAATTTTTTAGAAACTTGTATGCTAATTTGCAATTATACAGGACATTCAGACAAGTCTTGTATGGATCCGTCTATTACAACATACATTCTCACCAACATTATTTTCTATTATGGTTTTTTAATCTATACTATATGACTATAATCAACATAGAAAATGATAGAAAATTGTATAATATACATTCTTTTGGATTTTCTATCATGAGTCTTTATAATCACCACAAAAACTAGATTTAGTAAGTTGGCTTTAAAATTAAAACAGAATATTTATTTCAAATGTTATAAAAAATTGTGATTATTTTGTACACCAAATTACTTCTTTTAAAATTGTAATCATTTATTATTTTAATTTTTTTAATGTTATTTAGTTTCTAAATTATGAAAATATATAACATTAATATTTTGAAACGAAAGTTGTTTGTTATTTTAGTTAATTAAATTTTATTAATTTAATAATTACATTTTACAATTATCAGTCATTTTTTAACTTTTAATTTTATATGTTAGTTATAATCACAACCAAGATAGAAAATATTATTTTTTATATTGGTTGATACTTTTTATACTGGTTATGATATTACTCAATATATAAATAATATTTTTTATATTGGTTATGTCGGCTATGCCTTCAATCAAAATAAATATTAATGTTTTCTATATTGATTGAGCCATAATTAATATAAAAATTGAAAAAAAATGGTAGAATTTGACGTTTTTTTTAAGGTTTTCTATGATGAGTATGTAATTGATATATAAAGTTAATTTTCTATAACAATATTTTAAGTAATGTAGAAAGTTTAAACTTCTACATTACTTGTTTTTTTTTTTTTTTTTATCGTCATCTATATTAATTGTGTTTTTTTTCTTTTTATCATCATCTATATTACTTGTATCTATATTGGCAATCAGCCTAAAAAGTCAATTTTAACTATCATAAAAAAGTTATAGCTATGGTAACGATTATTTTATTTTTTGTTATTATTATTTTAGTTTCTAATTTGTGAAAATAAAAATATTAGTCTTTGGAATGACACTTGTCTCATATTTTAGTTATAAACAATAAATCCAAGGTTCATGAATCACATCTTTTACAGACGCACGAAATTTCTATACGACCACAGCACGATACAATTTGGAATTGTCAAATTTAAACATAATAAATTAACTAAATATTTACAATTATAAAGAAAAAAACTATTCATACTCTATTCAATATGACCAAGATGATTAGTCAAAATTATTTATATAGCGAGATGATATCGAAGTATTATGTATGAAAATATATTGTAACTAAGATTATTATAACTGAGATGATTGATACTCATATATGTATGTGTGGAATACTTGTAAGGAATCTAACACAATAAATAGAGTTAATCATGATTAATTGTTAATTAAATATCCAAAATCATCACACTTAACTTAAAAAATCATGATAATTTAGATCCCATAAATAATACTCTTCCAAGATTTTATAAATAATTTGACACCTCTTAATAAAACATATATTTTTAAACCAACATTTACTATGATTATGAATAAAATTTAGTTATTCCAGTGTCAAAAAATGTTTTATAACCAAATAGTTAAAATCGAGATTATGGATAAGATTGTGACTAGCACAGTGAAATTGTAATCCAGATATAGATTTTACTTTTATATACAAAGAAAATAAGTAAAAGAAATTATTTGAGAGATATTATAAAAAAAAGTGATTTTTGATTTTATTTTAATTGAAATTGAAACTCAGTTGAAATTAATTAAAAAAATATTTTTAATTCTTAATTGAGTTTTTAATTGTATTAATTTTAATTTGATAGTGATTTATTTTAATTGAGATTGGAACTCATATTCAATGAAAAAGGTGAAAAGTGTATAAAAAAAAACTTTTAACTGTTAACTGGATTTATAAGTTATTTTGAATTTAAATCACATTAATTTTAATTGAGTGGTGTTATAGCTGTTAACACATCTAAAAAATCAAATTTTAATTACATTAATTTTAAATTTTAAATTAGGTTTAAACTAAAATCATTTACCTAAGAAGGTGAATAGTTAATGCAATAAAAAAATAAGGTTGATTTTGACCATTTTTGCAATTTTACTGATTTTACAATTTTGAGTGAAATTTGAATGGTAAATAGTCTATAAAAGCCTTATTTTATTATCAAAATCTAGTTTTTAACTACTTTTATTCTCATTTATTCTAATGGAGACTTGAGCATTCTAATCAAAACCTGAGAAGAGTACAACAAGAAAATTTTCCTAAAATACAAGATACAATAGAAGACACATCCTTAATCCATACAATACTCATACAAATTAATACAAATTGTACTCAGACTTACCAAAAAAAAATTAAGTGGGTATAAAGAAATAATATAATTGTTGACCAAAACAAGTGATAAATGATCATATTTTCTATGCAGTACAAGGTTTCCTTATAGTACAATTGACCAGTACAAGAATTTGCCTGATTCTAAATTGGCAAATATCAGTACAATGCCAGATAAAAGAGCGTTCGTTGTGAACTGAGAGTACGAATGGCTTGTGTACTACATTGAATATTCTCTATGTAAGTTTTACCAACGAAATTCATATTATATATAGCATAAACAAATGCAATAACAAGTAAGGGATTTGTAAAAAACATAAAATGGATCCTATAGTTTTGGAAAGTCCCCATATCAGAGAAACATCATTGAGTGCAGCGTTGATGAAGTTTCTCTCTCACTTGGGTTCCCAGGCAGATGCAATTGTCATTGACACTGCACTCAATCATGTTTTTCTGCACAATATGGGATTCTGGGAAGTGAAAGGCCATCATATAAGCAACACAGGTTGTGTTTCTCATCTACTTTTACCCTTTTCTTTTGCTGATTAATTTGGAGGATTTTAAGGTGCATAAGAAATTTGGTAGCCATGTTCTCTATTTTTTTCCTATTTTCAGAAAGTTTGAGCTATTTTATGTTGTTCATCTAGGAATTTCTGTTCTTTCTGTCCCAGCCACAGGTGAAATCTGGAGAATAGAGAAAAGGGAAATGCAGAGCTGTCCCAATAAATGCTTATTGGGCCATCACATGTTGCCACAAATGCCCTTTCATGCAGTGTCTCAAGATCAGTGTGAGACCATTACTTTCTTTTTTCTCTTTTGAATTTTTTTTATCATAGTCTAATCTCAAGGAGAGGTTTTCTTATAGATATAAAAATAAATTTTTGTATAATTTGAATACTTTGAAGTATGATAATCAATGCTACTTTTATTTTACATATGATTACCAACTCTTTTTATTATTATTATTTTTAATTTACAGATTCTGCGATTCCAGTACAAGAGAGTAAGTTGTTAGAGTGACTTAGGTTTTGGATTGAAACTTAAAGTTTATAATAAATTTGTCATTTTAAGTACAATGGTGATAGGTGTTAATTAGGATATTTGCCAGCTTATATGTTTATTAATTCCCGTAATACATCCTAAATTAGGCACAAAATATGTTGGTATGCTAAGTTGGAAATAGAAGTAGTCTCATCACATGCAATACTGACATAAACAAATAAAAAAAATAGTTTATTAAAAAATTTAAATGAAATAAACTCAAGAAAAAAAAATCGAAATAGTTGTAAGACAAAAACACTTATTGAAATTCTCGATATGAAGGACAAACTACATAATTGGTTAATCTCCATAATAAATAAGTCATAAACAAAAAATTATATGATTTCTCTACCGATAAAGAAATTCAATTACTTGTAAGAATTGTCCTAGAAAAAAGAGAGTAAACAAAGACATATTAGATAATATACTGTAAAAGAATTTAAGTTTATGCATTTAGAATTGATAGGAATAGTTGCTAAACCAAACTATAAATCACAAATTAATATGGCCACAATATATTATTAAGATATATAAAATTAAAAAAATTTCATGATTTAGTTATAGTTGTTAAGGAAAACAATTTATACAATAAATCAACTTTTTTTTTTCAATTGTTATCCAAGCTTTTTCATATATGTAAAATTTATTATGCTTTAAATCAATAAAATTTATCTCAAATCTCCCAATGAAACTCAGATGAAAGAACAATACCTTTACAAATTATACACCAAAATGATTATAATTTTAAGGTTATAAGATAGTGTTAATAGTCATATTTAAAAATAATAGACTAGCGTAACAAAAGAGTTGATAATAATATTTAAAATAAAAGTAGCCTTGATAATCATATTTAGATTACAACATTTGTTAAGTTATATAAAATAAGTTATTAAAATTAAGGACTTGAAACTATGTTACATAAAGTTGCTTTTTATAATTAAATATTGTTATTATATTACTTAAATCTATAGTTTAATTATAAGGGATGATAAACTAAATAATGTCAAATGATAAAGGATAGACTAATTAAATTAAATTAAATTAAGTTAGAAGAGAACTTACAAAAGAGACAATTTATAAAACTGAGATGCAAGTTATTCACTTCTGAAAATTTTTGAACAACTAATTCAATACAATAGTAACACAACAAAGTGCACTCTCATCAATTCTAATGATAAATCTTAAAAAATTTACACATAAAAACTTGTGTTATAATTAGGGAACTTAGATTTATATATATTCACACAATAATATTAAAATATTTAAAGATCTTTTGAATTATACGAAAATCTCTTAAAAAAGTATAGGAGTTGTTATTATAGTTTATTAAAAAAATCATGAAAAAAATATTTAAAAAGAAATCATTTTTAAAATGAAACTTAGATTTAAGAGTCAATTACTTATAACCAATATATTAGCATTGTAGGATATATCTTTCAATACAGTTACTTCAAATTAGATAAACAAAATTAATATAATTTTAAAATATTTAGTTTTTCCCTTAAATCAGACAAAAATTATAGAAATCATTAAAATATTCTTTAGTCAATTGATTAATTAATTGAAAATTATTTTTATTCAGTCCAACAACTTGAATTTACTCCTACATAATGAAAAAATCATAAAATATTTTAAGAAAAAATTGTTTAAATGAATATTTTTATATTAAAAAATTAATTATTAAGTTAAACTTAGCATAATAATTAATAATTTTTAATATTATTATATAAATAAAAATTTCAATTATGAAATAAGTTTTGGACTCAACGTTATAATCAATATTTTTTAATATCATTGCACAGATAAATATTTTAATTATCAAATAAGTATAAAAGTAAACATGATAACAAACCATTTTAAAAATTATTATATGAATAAAATTTGTAATTATGAAGAAAGTATGAGAATAAATACAATAATCAATAACTTTCAAAATATAAAGATGATAAGAATTTTAATTATAAAAAAAGTTGATACTATAATCAATAATTTTTAAAATTATAAATAGAAAGTTTTAAATTTAAAAATAAATTTTTTTATTATTGTTTATTTTTAAACCATGAAAAGAAATAAAATATAACCTGCAATATATGATGATGAAATATTAAATTGCTTAGTCACCATATAGTGCAGATACAAGGAGTATATATATTTAGATGGCCGATTTGGTAAAACTTTTTACAGGAAGATACAAACTAAATCAATGAATGAGGAAATTCCCTACAATAATATTACTTGCTTGCAAAGTCCAATACTATCTGTTGAATGCTAATAGAAGCTGCTGTCAAACCAGTACGATAGGATTGGATAAACTCAAACGTCAACAATCAACACCTCAAGCTTTGGAATAATCAGTGTTTGGTCATCTTTAAATGTTGCCATTGCCACTTTAACATACTCAATGAGAAACAAATACTGGTATCCATATTATCTAGTTTTCTTTTATAATTTTATGTGAAAAAACTCGTTATGTAAAACAAGTTCATCCTGTTTCCGTAAGTCATAACAGAATACAGTTGATATCGTGAAGCTGCCATTATCAGCATCTATGGTGGCACATTTCGGGTTCAGGGTTGAAGAACCCTCCCATGCGTGAGGCAAAGTCATCGTGGGGGTTTTGTTAAAATTATTGTTAGTCGGCATGGCACCCTACCTCACATTCTTGAGAGTGATATTGGTATTGCAACTGACCCATTAACTTCATAGCCTCCTTCATGCTTTCCCTATATCACGTGACCTGATGTAAGTGCATTAGGGTTGCATGGACTCCCTAGGATAGTCATCATTTATTCTTCTTTATATATTTCTTTTTTTCTAATATAAAATGATTTTGTCCAATAATAAGTCTCGTTTCGAGATGTGTTTGAGTCGATTTGATCCAAGTTCGAATATCGAGTGATTGGAGCTTGATAATATGAAGATAAGAGAGTTTATTTGAAGAAGACACTTCGATACACTAAAGTAAGTGATTAAAAGATTATAAGTGTATAAGAAAGTATTTGGAATGTAATAATAATGAATAAAAAGTTATAATAAAAAGAGGGTACTTCTTATTATTAGAGTGTTATTTATAGTGTACTCGGATAGAAGAAGTTGATTAGTTTTATAGTTTAGGACTAGAATAACTAACTCAGAAATTGACCGTGTAGGTGGAGGCCGAGATATGTATGTCTGTTGGACTTGGTTACTCATGTATCTCGGATATTTGTGAACTGCTCAGAATGTTGCGGGACACAGATAGTACATAAACAGTTATTCTTTTTTTCTTTTCGTCTCTTCTCTCTTACATGGTATCTAAGGCCTCTTTTCCTGCAATTGTGTCTTCTTCATCACAGATTTATCATGATTTTGCTTTTGTTCATTCTATCTCTCTTTTTCATACTTTTAATATCCCATCAACTTTAAGGTGGATGGTGACAAGTATCTTCTTTTACAACTACTGGTTTTGTTATTGTTCGTAGACTTAAGCTCATAGATCTTCACGGTTCTTAAAATATCAATTCTCAAAAGATGTCCAAAACAATGTTATTGGTGAAAATTTTACAAACTATGAGCAATGAGACCAACTCATTGTCCTTGATTCCTTATCTCTATGACACCTCCATTTCTCACCAAGATGGTGGGTCTTGAGACGTCTTGGTAGATTCGAATCACATTGTGATCCTAGTAAAATTTTTTTTTTACCTTATTGTTATTGGACTTTTATTTGTTGAATGTTTTTTTATTGTGTTTTGAATGTATTATGTTTGAATTTTTGTATTATATCTAAAAATTATTAGATGACACTTTTGAACCAAAGTATGAAATAGAATTAGAATGGAAGCATGAAAACAAATTTTGAACCAAAGCTTGAAAACAAATTTTGAACAAAAGTATGAAGCAAGTTCTTAAAATACACGAGCAGAGTTTAACTTTGTAAATCCAGATCTGCTCTTTTTACAAGGTTTTCTTTGTTCAATGTAAGCGTTTTACTCTTCTTATTCTTCTTCTTACTCTCTTCTTTTAGTTTAACTTTTTGTTGGTTTTCGAGACTTTTCATTTTCCAGTGTGTGACCTTTCAATCACCATGAATAGTGTACAACGGACATGAATCGCGAATCACACGATTCAAATGCGATTCATGGTACGATTCAAGGCATAAAACGATACAAAAACCGATATGTATATCGTGCAAAGTGATTTTTGAGACTTACAATTTTAACTACCATGGTTATTTCTAATTTGGTCCAAAGCATCACTAAGCACATTTAATCTTTCTTGAACAATTAAATTTAATATATATGTACAAGAATGAACATAAAGGAATTCATTACTGAATATCAATTCATTTTGTAAAATAAATGAAAAACGTTATCCAAAGTGATATAATTTTTTTCTCTAATCTCTAATGTTGTAAAAAATAACTTTCTTAGTCAACTCAAAACGTGTGTGAGGAGAAGGCATTTGATAGAAGTTGAGAAGCTTGTTATATAACTTCTAATTAAGGTAAAAAAAAAATGGGTAGTCAAAGTTATGAAACTATCATTATTAATAAATGTCCATAATTAGAAAATTAAGAAAATCCTACTAGAAATGAAAGAATTAATTCCTTAAACATGATCTTTTCTTTCACACACATTCTTCCAACATATGCTTTACAATATTTCTAGAAACTATAATTACATTAATGTAGTTTATCAAAGTTCTAAATTGGAAACACTCATTAAAATTCTAAAGCAAATTGTGCTTAATAATTATATTAGACATTACTTGATCTATTTTTTGTCCTTAAAAATGTTTAAAATCAATTGATCCATATCTTTAGTTTTATTTTTGTCCCATTTCATAACAATATAATTTAAATGAAAAGTATTTCCCACCATTTACATATACAACTATGCATTTTACCTTTTCTTTTCCATTCTTATTCGCCCCGATCTTAATAAATAACTCCAACAATATAATGTGCTAGACTTACTCCTTTTCTTTTTAGGTTCAACAATTTATGATCATTATTAAGTTATTTTCTTCCATTGCATTTTCACAAAAGGTATACTAATTACACCTTGCTCATTCGTTCCAATTTTCGAAATTAGAATCTTAATTACAAATTACAAATACATTACAACCTGTTCATATAATAGTAAAAATCCATAACAAAACTATATAAAAGTGATTAAATTATAAACATGCTTTTATCATTCAATTAAGTTTTTCTATTTATAAAAATTGAACTCCAAAGTAGATTTGTCTGTCAACCACTATTACCTAATTAAAAAATAGTTTATTAATTTTAGTTAATAAAGTGCTTTCAACTCTACATTGCAGCAAAAGAAGAATTAAGATTTTCTACTTTTGGAACGCTGATGGGTACAATAAAGATACATGCTAGATGCTACAATCAATATATCAAAGCTTCCCTCATTATCTTTTATCACATTTTTCCATCAAAACTGTTCTATCTTCATTCATTAAAATCACATATAATATAAATATGGATTGGTATTGAAATAGGAAACAATGTCAACAATGCAAGAGGCATATATCAATTGTAAAAAAAGACAGCATTTCTATGTGTGTGCTTTAAGATATATAATCGCAATACATTAACATGAAAAATAATCTTATTCTTCCATTATGGAGGCATCCCACTGCATTTTACCTGGTTTGCGCCGCAAAAATTTAAAAAGTTACCAATGAAGAATAGATAGAAAAGTTTCTAATTAACATTGCATAGCAGTAAGCAGTAAGTCAACTAATACTAAACCCTAATCGATATAAGCTCAAATCTACACGTGAACATGCTGTCATTCCTAATTTATCAGATTTAGTTATAATTAAATTGTTAATATTATTGGAACATTAAAAAAAAAAGTACAATTCTTCTGTATAAGTGTAGAAGTAAGTTATATAAATTTTGTATCTCCTAATAAAGTTTTTTTTACCCAATCTCAGATCAATAAAAACACTTTTATATGAATCTACTTGCCAAAGCTTCTCTTATTCAATATCAAAGTTATTAGAAAGATCAAGCGGTGGTTTTATATTTCAATGACATGGACCCAACTATTAATATCTGATGTGATGTTATTGTCATAGTTCTTGTACTTCCAATAAAACCAAAAAGAAAAAACATAACCTAATATTGCCATGCTTTTGGTTTAGTGAAATTAAATGAAAAGAAAATAAATCATATATTTGAAACAGCTTTCTGATATAGTTACTGCATTCAAAGGTTTGCTATTTCTTTTATAAAAGAAGTTATGGACTTTAATATTTTTAACTATCACAATTAGAATTTTAATTTTTAAATAAATTTTTTCTAATAGTATTTTCATAAGACCCGATTCTTTAGACCAGCTATAAAATTAATCTTTGTTTAGAGTTTTGTTGTATTTATAATTTCTTCTGAGATGATGTATCATGTTCATACTCAAAGTAACTTAGTTCTTCTATAACAAATTTAGTATATATTGATAACTAAGATACTTTGATTAGGTTCCTATTCAAATTAATGTAGGAAACTGCAGGAATATTTCTGTATAAAGAACAACATGAATTAGTTGTTTTCAAAACTTCTAGAAATTCAGACAATGTAAATTGTGTGTAGTTTTAAAATAAATATGTGATCTCACAGTAACACATCTTGAGTACTTCCAACATGATCTAACATGAACACGATTGAGAGGTAAAATTGTTGTTTAAGTATGAGAGTATGATTTAGAAATTACATTATTTTCCAACTGCGAAGTAGGATATTTGAGTTTATGTCTGTCCATATGAATAAACATCATGGGAAAGAAGTTAACTTCTGAAGTGGATGTTAATTTTTGTTGGATTGAGAAATACTCCAAATAAAATACAATACAGCTGCAACACAAATATGAACCGTCAATATGTGCTACTACTGCATGTTTATAATAGTAGGTATTAGTAGGGGTCAATATTCCATGAAAGATTCTCTTTATATCAGAAGTGCGTGCAACATTGTAGTACTCGATCTGCATTTCATTGTGAGTCTGAGCCCAACACAATTTACATATAAGAACAATGGGCTTTAGAACTTTATCAAACAAAAAAAATTTGTAGCCTAAAAATTACATTACACCCGGTAAATCACAACGAACTAGTTAAGCACAAACATCACAGGATGGTGAAATGAATGTAAAGACTAATTGCATATCTGACATCTTATGTTTTTCAGTCTGGTAAAGTCATGTGTTAACGAAAAAAAATCAGATTCAATGAATTGAATAGGATTATTACCAAAGACAAAATTTTCATCTCAATATTAAACATACTTATACTGTTACTTAAATTCAAATTGTCTACCAATTAGTTCAAATTTTATGACAAATTGCTTTTTATTTTATTTTTCGTCCCCCTCTTTCAAGTATTTTGAACACAAAAGTATAATACAAATCAACGTAAAAGAAAAAAAGTACTCTCACTCCCACTCTGATCCTGTGCAAATCAAAACTCGATATCTTGGAGGAGATAACACCTAATTTGCTCATCCGAACACTGCTACTGAGCGAAGGCAAAATCTTTTTTTATAGTTGTAAATAATATACATCAAACACTGCTACTAAACACATTGATCAGTGCATGGTTCATTCATGAATTTATCCAAATTGGTTGATCAAAAGTCAAATGATACATTGCTACATATCAGGACACTATGATTAATACTATCTGGTGGTTGATTTCAGCCCAAGAAACTAAAAAAACTTGCAAATCTGCAAAAGAAATAATTCAGTTACATAATTTGGAAGCAAAAACCGGTTTTGAAAACATGATAAAAAAATAAGATAAAAAAATAAAATCTACATTTTGACAGAAACACTTCGCATTCTATGAGGTGACTCAGATTTTGAGTGATGATAAGATCACAAGATTTGGTTAGTCCTGATCTTTTCTGATACAATCAAGGAATTGAGATACCAAACAGGACTTTTCAATTGCAAATAATTACGGAAACATGCCATTGCAAAGGCCATTCAAACTCACTGTTTAGTTTTTGGTTCCCAATAAATAACAACAAACAATCTCTTTGGGCCTGAGAAACAGAAAAACCCTTTTTTTTTTCCTCCCTCTGCGCTCTCTCCAGAGAAACACAGTTTCTCTGCCTCCGCGCATAGGTAAAAAAAAAAATTCAGAAAAAATCCCAATTCTCTCCAAAAATCGAAATCAATGACGAAAAAACCAAAGGCAGAAGGAGCGGAGGAGCCTTTGCCGGACCACCTCCGGTGCGGGCGCACTGACGGCCGGCAATGGCGGTGCCGGCGGCGAGTGAAGGACAATCTGAAGCTGTGCGAGATTCACTACCTCCAAGGTCGCCATCGGCAGTACAAGGAGAAGGTTCCGGAGTCCTTGAAGCTTCACCGGAAGCGCAAGACAAGCGAGGAGGAGCCTAATGCTGTGGAGAATGTCGAATCTAGGGCACGGAGAACCTCGAGAATCGTGAAGAAGAAGCGCAGGCTTGCGGAGGGTTCGGAAGAGGTGGCGGTGGCGGCTCCTTCTCCGGCGAAGAAGAAGGCCCTGAAGCAGGGCGATATGCAGTTGGAACTGATTAGGATGGTTCTCAAGAGAGAGGCGGAGAAGAAGAACAAAAACAATAAGAGCAAGAAGAAGAATAAGAAGAAGAACAAGAAGAAGAAAAAAGAGGAGGAAGAGGAATTGTGTTACGGTGAAGGGGAGTTGAGGAGGGAATTGCCAAATGGTGTGATGGAAATTTCTCCGGCTTCGCCGACTCGTGATTACGACAATGTGGCTTCGCATTGTGACGTGAAAGTTGGTGATGATTCTAAAACTGTCACTCCGCGTTACTTTAGGTCCAAGAATGTTGATAGAGTCCCTGCGGGGAAGTTGCAGGTGTGTTTTTGCAGAATATTATTTGCATTCACTGTTCTAACTAACTGTACATATTGTGATTTTTGTTTTGGAAGTTTGAATTTTTTTATCTTTGTTGTTTTGTAGATTGTGCCGTATGCATCGAACTTGAAAAAGGGTACCAAGGGTAAGAGGAAGAAGTGTCATTGGTGCCAGAGAAGCGAGTCTTGCAATCTCATCCAGTGTTTGAGCTGTGAGAGGGAGTTTTTCTGCATGGATTGCATTAAAGAGCGGTTTGTTATTATTGAACTCACTTAATCCTCTCAATTTTGTTTTGAGCATGAGAATGAGAACGAACCTTTGTGGAATTATCTGCGTGTGTGTGTTCTTGTTCCAATGTTTGATGTTATGTTGAATTCTTGCTTTGCTTTGTTGGTATCTTCACGTACAAGGTTCTTTGTATGCGTTGTAAGGTATTTATGATTTATTTCCATTTGAGAAGCTGCTGATTTTGATTCTTTCGGGCCTCACCTGTGGTTTACCTTTTGAGGGCATGCTGAAGCATGAATTTGAGAAATGTGGTTTGATCAATTAATTGCTTAGCTAGAGATTCTTCTGGTAATTTGTAATGTTGTTAAATAATCATTGTTGCGGCATCATAATGTTATAATTTGGCAGTTATTGACTCTTCTACCTTGGGCAAATTGAAGGAAGGCCCGCTATGGCAGTGCAATAAGCCGCAATGGCATGTTTATATGGTTGAGGTTTGGCCTTCCACCATATTCTGCCATTGATAGCCTTGATAATTCCACAGCTTACCCTTAAAGCAAAGGATGCCCCTCTTTATGTAGTTAAGATAGACGTGTGTGATATTTATCCTTGTCAACAGTGTTTAGTATGAATAATTAAAATTTACACAGGAAAAAGTAATTTCATGCAAATGGAGTCATTATTTGTTTTTGCTAGCTTTAAGAAATGATAATAGTAGAAGGATCAATTGTGTGCTTAGATGTTACCAATATAAATTCTGTTGTCTGTTTCTTTTAAATTGAGAATCAGGTCATAGTCATAATATGAGACATTTGTCAATATTTGTCTAAACAAATTTAGGTACTTGGACACTCAAAATGAAGTTAAGAAGGCATGTCCAGTTTGTCGTGGAACTTGCAGTTGTAAGGATTGCTCAGCAAGTCAATGTAAAGAGAGTGAAAGTAAGGTCTGACATCGAACATAAATGCTCTGCTGCTTGAATACTGTTTCATTAATAGCATATACTGACACTTCGGTTTGTGGCCTGTTCTTTTCAGGAATATTTGACCGGTAAGAGCAGAGTTGATAGAATATTGCATTTTCATTATTTGATCTGCATGCTCCTTCCAGTACTAAAGCATATAAGTGAAGATCAGAATATTGAGCTAGAAACAGAAGCAAAAGTTAAAGGTTGTAATTTGTTCTTCTAACGTTGATTTTTTTCTGAAGCAGCATTTTGTTTATTATAAAACATGTATCATAGATGTCCTTTGTTGGTAACAGGAAAGAATGTTTCTGATATTCAAATCAAGCAGGTTGAATTTGGCTGCAATGAGAAAAATTATTGGTAAGTTCTCTTCTATAGTGTGGGTGCTGTTGAGAAAAGTGACATGATTTTCTGGTGCTTCTTGTTAACTAATATAAACCTTGTCCCAGCAATCACTGCAAGACACCCATTTTGGATCTCCATAGAAGCTGTCCGAGCTGTTCGTATAGCCTATGCTCAAGTTGTTGTCAGGAATTAAGTCAAGGAAAAGCTTCTGGGGAAATTAATGTATCTACTTTCAATCGACCTGATAAAATGAAAACTAGCAGTGGTAGTGAGAGCCAGACTTTGGACGAGAAGGCCATATCTAGTGGCAATTTAACCGATACTTCAATATTGCCTGAGTGGACAAATTGTAATGGCATTGATAGTCTATCATGTCCTCCTACAGAGCTTGGTGGTTGTGGTAATAGCCACCTTGAGTTGAGATCTGTTTTCCCCTCCAATTGGATCAAAGAGATGGAAGTAAAGGCAGAAGAAATTGTTTGCAGCTATGACTTTCCTGAAACTTCAGATAAAAGTTCAAGCTGCTCGTTGTGTTTTGACACCGATCACAATACTAACAGATACAAGCAGTTGCAAGAAGCAGCTCTAAGAGAAGATTCCAATGACAATTACTTGTTTTGTCCTACAGTGTTGGACATCAGTGGTGATAACTTTGAGCACTTTCAGAAACACTGGGGAAAAGGCCATCCTATAGTGGTCCAAGATGTGCTACAAACTACATCAAACCTCAGCTGGGATCCACTGATCATGTTCTGTAATTATCTTGAGCAGAATATTACGAGATATGAGAATAATAAAAAAGCACTTGAATCTTGTTTGGATTGGTGGGAGGTAAGTATACCGACTAATTGTATATTATATGTGTTGCAATTCTTTAAATTAATTTGTTAAACTGATACTACTATTTGTCTAAAAAGGGTTATAGCTATCTTACAATTTATTTGATTCCATGCATTTTTATATTGTGGACTGAAATTTTGTGTATAGATATTATAGATGCCATTGAACCAAATTCCCGTTTTTGAAAGTGCACTGTTATTGGCAGGTTGAAATTAACATTAGGCAGTACTTTACTGGGTCTGTAAAACGCCGCCCTCAAAGAAATACTTGGCATGAGATGCTCAAACTAAAGGGGTGGCTTTCTTCCCAAATATTCAAAGAACAGTTTCCAGCTCATTTTTCTGAGGTAATTGATGCTCTACCAGTTCCAGAGTACATGCATCCCTTGTCAGGCCTTCTCAATTTAGCTGCAAATTTGCCACATGGGAGTGCAAAACATGACATTGGACCATATCTCTATATTTCTTATGGCTCTGCTGACAAAGAAACTGATTCTGTGACAACACTCTGCTATGATCCATATGATGTGGTATATGTCCTTCCTTAGTATGTTAGACGTCATTTCTTAAATATATATGGTGTGATACTGTCATGCTCTTTAACTCGTTAATTATGAATTTAAAATCTATCTGTTGAAGTGATTTCAGATATTATGAATAATTAAGCATCTGTTGAAATTTCCTTTGGTGAAAAAAGTGTATTTGTGCATATATCCTGTCATGACAACTTAAAATCGATCTGATCTTTTATAGCATCCTCATGGTATGTTTTGCTTTTCTTGAAGATTGTTTTTCGCTTGTTCGTTCTTTATTATTTACAATGATAATCCTGCATCTTGTATATATACTTGTTTGAGGTCTGGAAGTACGAATATGAAACATTTTCTCAATACAGGTTGTAGTTAATCTTTTGTTCACACACTTGTCCAAATCCCACAATTACTGTTTAGCTTCATTTGTACACTGAATACCAGAATCAAAACTTGATCAAATCCTTAGTCTAACTCAAATTAGAATCAATTTTTAGGAATTCTTGTATGTATATAATAAGCATTTAACCTTTGTCCCTGTTATTGACCTGTGCCTAGGAATCATAAGTTGTAACTGATTCCTTCCCAAGTTCTCTCAAATAGCAGTTGCTCACACTTGGTTTGTGAAAGGAATGTTGTGTTGATTCTCAATGAGGTTTTCTGTGTTTGATTTGTGATTCCAGGTTAATATTATGACACATACCACAGATGCCCCTCTCTCTACAGAACAACTTACAAAGATAAGAAAATTACTGAAAAAGCACAAAACTCTGTGTCAAATGAAGACTATTGCTACTGAGGAGCCACAGAAACAAAAAGTGAATGGGATGCAATCATTGCCTGTTGAAGAAACGGAGCAGAGAGGCTTGCAGAGTATGGTTGAAGAAGGGATGAACTTTTTCAGGAGAGTCAATAGAACGTCTTGCATCTCAACTGAAGTTAAAAGAGTTTCTAGTCAGAGCATGGACAGCAATATTTCCCAGAATGGAGACTGTGATTTCTTTTCTGAATCTGATTCCGGACGCACTTTACTTCTCCTTGGGACTGTTCAAACCACTGAAATCTCTAAACAGGATATTCCTAGAAAACCCTTTGAAAGCTCAAAAAGACATAAAAATAAGTTTACTGAGCATTTGGGTGCCCAGTGGGATGTCTTTCGCAGACAAGATGTACCAAAGCTCATGGAATACCTTAAAAGACACTATGATGAATTTTCTTATACCCGTGAATATCACACGAAGGTAAGCTCAAAATAAGACAATTCCTAGGAAGAATTTTGATTGAGTCGATGATTATTCATTTTCTCTTGCCTGCAGATGGTTCACCCAATTCTAGATCAGAACATTTTTCTTGATAGTACTCACAAAATGAGACTAAAGGAGGAATTTAGTAAGTAAATACGCTTCTATTTGTTTGATCATTCGCTACAGTCGTAGATAACTTTATTGACCATGCCTGTCACTATTACAGAGATCGAACCCTGGACTTTTCAGCAACACGTTGGACAAGCTGTCATCATTCCTGCTGGATGTCCATACCAGATCAGGAATTCTAAGGTGTGCATTAGTTAAAAATTCACTCTCTTGCTAGCCTGAAAAGCAGAAACATTATGGAGTTTTGCTTTTTATTAAAGTCGATATCCATTTTTTTGGACTTATATTTTTAATGTTTTGAAAATTCCAACTAATTTCAATGTGCTATGTTAAGCCGCACCTTTTAGCAAATTATTTCTCAGAATATATGAATATATTTTGATGTAAGCACTTACGTTTATATGAAATTTGCAACGAAAGCAAGAAGATGGTTGATTGCACAATAATAATATTAATAGTGGCTTTCCTTTCGTATGATTGCTGTTGAATTATATCATTATCTCAATATATATCCCTTTCATATACCCTTGTATGAATGTACGAAACACTTGTTTCTTGATCTGCAGTCTTGTGTTCACGCGGTACTGGAATTTGTGTCCCCTGAAAATGTTACCGAGGGTATCCAGTTGATTGATGAGGTCCGACTATTGCCCCAAGACCATAAAGCAAAAGCAGACATTCTGGAGGTAGATCTTGTAATGATATCATTTATCAGTTCCTGCTTTCTCCTATAGTTGCATTGCATAGAATTGACAAGCCTTTCTCTTTTTGGCATCCATGAAAATAGGTAAAGAAAATGGCGCTTCATAGTATGAATACAGCAATTAAAGAAGTTCGTCAGCTTACAAGCAAAACATGATTGCACCAGCTAAATTATACTTACATGTCTCGCAGGCACTAGAGATCTCATGTCTCAACCTCACTTGCATATCATCATTCTTGTATAGATTAATGCCCAGACACATTGATATCTAGTTAGGTACTTATTAAAATTATTAACTTCCGTCTTATCCCTTTATTTTCTGTTGTGTAGTTTATGCCATAACTGAATTTGAAATAAATTTTATGGTTTGTATATATTTCTAAAGTTTATTTGAAGCGGAATGATATATTTAGAGTGAGATGAAATTAAATTTTAAAATTTTTTGGTAGTTTTAAATGCAAGTAGATTGATCTGAATGCGAAGTAGTACTCTTGGTATGCTGCTTAATATAACTATGCCGCTTGATCAATTAGTTTGAAAGTGCTTTAGATTTTGATTCTTCTATTCTGTGTTTAAGCCGCAGTTTTATTTGGAGACTGTTAAGCTACAATTGAAGTGACATCAATTTGGCGCAGTTCTTTTTGCCATTTACAATTTCAGAATCTATTATAAATATAGAACAGACCTAGAGTTCCAAACTTGTTTGTCAAACTGGATTTTCTTTGCATTATGACACGGATGTCGATCATATCAGTATTCCATACCTTATTCAGTTTGTAGACTCTATTTTATTTTTGTTTGCTTCTTAAGTACAACAGTTTTATGACTTGTGTTTTAAGCACTCTATAGCACAAGAGTCTTATGGCTTATGATTTAAAGTATTCTGTAAAGTAATTCGTTTTATTCAATGAGATTCTTAACACTATTTTTTCACCTATTAATCATGTGGAGAATGTTAATGTTTTTTTTTTTTTTTTCAGTTTTTCATTAGCCTTAAAATTTGCTTCCTATTAACTAAATGATGACAGTCATCATATCGTTTTAGGAAATTAAGATATGAAGTATTAAAAGATAATATCTAAATCATGACTGCTTCTTCCTGCACCTCCATAACTGCTTCAAGCACTTCCATAAAATTTTATATTTCCAAAACACCCTTATAAAAAGACTTTAATACACTTAGGTAAGTAGGAACGTGTGGATTGAATTATATTCTAGATTCAGGAATCCGAAAAATTACCTTACTGCTAATCCAGAATTATAACTTCCAAGAAAAAAATTAGATATTTTGCAATATGATAATTTCCTGAATTTTAATCTAGAATAGTGTCTAGATTCACGAAAAATCATCCTATCATTCATTCCTTTCCTTTCTCTCAACGACGAGGATATGTACATTCAATCCATTCAACAATGACATTGAAGGGAGGTGTGAGGTAGACGATACCCTTAGTGTGAGGTAGACGATACCCTTAACAGCGACAGTAACTGCTCTGGACATTTGTGGACATTTAAGATCAATTCCAAAATACTCATCATGAGAAAGTTTAAGTTCATAAAATAAAAAATGAAGTTTATCATCCAATTCAAGACTTAGGTAGGTTCATTATTAGACAAAGACTTAGAAAGATCCAAAAAGCTTTGCAGTACAAGATGACCCATCTGCTGAAGGTTTAATTATTGAAAGACAATCATATGTAGGAAATTAGACTGATTACATATTTAATGGACTCAAAAAACTAAGATAATGAATAATAAAGATTTTAATTTATTTTATTATTTACTCTCAAATGAGACAAACTCAGCCTACTATTTAAATATTTTTGGAAATTCAGAACGATAGATGACATAATTTGCAAATTGGTGAGGTGAATCTCTTGGATTCTTGGCTGAACCAACTCTTAGACTTATCAGGTTTTCCATTCCCTTGTAACGTCTTTGCGGCTTATCTTCTTCTATAAAAGTGGTGCTGCTTTTTCCTATCACCTATTTTAGTTGAAACCCTATGTTCCAATAAATATTCCTACCCCAGACCGGTCCGTTCTTGAATCCTAACAGACGGGTTCATATCATTTGGTTTTAGAGCTTAGTTCTAGGGCAAGGATTGAGATGGCTTAGAGAATTTCGTAAAATCTTTCCTTTAATTTTAGTGTCAATATCATTGTAAGTTAGTGGCTAAACCATGCAAAAGTAAGCGTGTAAAAAAAATTTGATGTGGCTGAATGGTAAATGTCATTACAACATAAGCTCAAGTATTCATGAAGTGATATATGGACTGCAATTGTGGAGGATTGTTACTGTACTTGCTAGGTCATTAAAATTGTCGTCAAAGTGTTCCGATTTATCCCATCTTTGTGTTTGTTGTCCTTATATTTTTTTTTGTTAGAATTACTCTTATTAGGTGTATTATTCTTGAAAATGTCTTGTTGATTTGGTTAAGAATTCAAGGAGAACACAAGAGTGAAAAAAGGCAAGAGAGTTATATTATAAAAAAAAAGCCTAAACTGAGTGCATACACTTGAGTGTTGAGTTTAAACACGCGAGGAAGGGGCAATGAGGATATATTACTTGTCACTTTTAATCAATTTTTTTTTTTTAATTTAAGTATGGCAGATGTAGGTGCTAATCCTTCCTCTTCAGAAGCCACCCTATCAACGTTACAAATATAAGCTTTAACTCGATATTTAGAGAGATTAATGAGACAAATCCACGAGAGATTGGACCAAATGACAAATATAGACAATCATGAAGACAATTGGAGGAGAAGAAGAGATAATGATGGTGAACTGCGTCAAAATAGAATGGAAGGAGTAAAGCTTAAAATTCCTCCATTTAAGGGAAAAGGGGACCTAGAAGCATACTTGGAATGGGAACTCAAAATTGAACATTTATTTTCTTGTTACAATTACACTGAGGAGCAGAAAGAAAGTTAGGATGACAACAACTGAATTTTCTGATTATGTACTCATTTGATGGAAGGCACAATATTTAAGAAAAAGAAAAACAGAGGCACACGACCCCTACACCTCCATTTTCCTTTTCTTCTTTTCTCTCTCTCCCTCAACCAAGCTCTCCCTTCTCTCTAATTTTCTCTCTTTATATCTCATCTATTTTAGAATCTGATCACACCTTGCAGTAGCTAGGGAGTTAGGGATCATTTCTAACCATCAGAATTTCAAACAGAGTAAGTTTATATTTGCTCTAAAGATCCCTTAATCTATGTTTTTCCTTAGGTTTTTGTCATCAATCTTAGTAAGGACAATTGAGAGAAGTATTTCTCTCAACTTAATTAAGATTATACTGAAATTTGGTTTTGTTCTGATAACTTGTTCTAGATCCCTAGATTTTTCGATTAGTATCTCTGTCGGATATTGGAGAAACAGTTGTAGAGATCTTCATCAGATAAGGGAAGCTAGTAACCTGTTTTTATACTAATTAGTTACTTTCAAATAGAATCTTATGATAAAAGACTTGAATATGTGATTATTAGTGCTCAAGTCTTTCTTGCAGGTCTGACTGGTCCTTGAGCACTGAATATGTTTGATTGTTTATTTAGATTTGATGTGATTAATTAACCTGATTTGAGTAATGATGTTCGAAAGTAATATGTGAGAACTTTTGATTGTTGTTTAATAGATTGAATATGACTAGTGATAAGACTTTGATAGGTATGACATGTGGATATGTCTTTGTGCATGATTAATTGAGGAATCGTATCTGATATTGTATAATTATATAAAGTGGTGAAGTTTTATTGAGATTGTTGAGATTGAAATGGAAAGTGAATGAATAGATGAATGAAAATTGATAATGTATGATATGAATTGTATGTGATGCGTAAGCATAGTGTTTTCAGGAAAGAAAACATTTGTGCTAAGAAATAGGATATGCATTGTCTAAGGATCTGGTTTAATGGTTGATATCGTAACTCTACTAGTAATAGGAATCAAATAGATGAATATTACTAGGTGGTGAGAGTCAAAGGAGGTTCATACGGTTGAAGTTGTAGCTTGAAAGAGGGTTGGTCAGGACAGTCATGGATTAACCCTGTCATATGAGATTAATGGTAATGAGATGAGACACACAAATTGGAAGTAGTATGGCATGTGCAAATCTCGAGGTATATTCAATATACGAGTCTTTCGAAAATAGATTGAGTCTGTCTATATTATGTGATGTCTTGAGTTGAATGATAAATGTTGTCAATTGATTGTTATATGTTAAATGATGTATACTTGTGATTATTTGAGATTAGTGGAGATATTTTGAATTATTAGCTTACCCTTTCTTGTTTATGTGATGTGTTTATTTCTACTGCGATGATCGTATTTTACACGGGAGCAGGTAATGTTGCAGATAGTATTGTGGAAGACGCTCTTGAATGAGCCAATTGCAGCTTTAAAAGCTTTTTGAAAAACTCTTATTTCGTTTATATGTATATATGTGTAAATGTAATTAGTTATGTTTTAATTCCCCTTTGAAGAGGGAAATCTTTTGAAGTACAATGTTAGTGTATGGTTGGTATATGTGTGTGTGTGTGTGTCTATATATATATATATATATATATATATATATATATATATATATATATATATAT
>Ga0209489_101138_pt1 | contig 54071 bp, 21 predicted proteins | sample SiratrowhiteBW_FD_187527 | JGI IMG/M metagenome (GOLD analysis project Ga0209489, IMG submission 187527) | Root nodule microbial communities of legume samples collected from California, USA - Siratro white BW (SPAdes) (version 2) | ecosystem: Host-associated > Plants > Roots > Nodule | place...
TATATATATATATATATATATATATTAATCTTTGACAGATTACATATCATACAAATTATCAAACATATGCGGCTTCGTCACATGGGTTAAGCAAACAGGTTAATTATTAGGTTGTTGTGGTTTATAGGTGGCATGTAGAACGTAACCACTACAGGTCATTCTAGTGTTAAAGGTACATCTTCAAAATTTGTGAAAGAAAAAACTGTAAAGGCTACACCCCGAAATGTAAACCAATTCTCTATTACATTTGTCCTCCAATCATTCCCAGGGAAGAAAGTTGAAATATTTGCAGAGAAGGATTGTGCAAGATTTGGCACATCCATTACTGTTGCTCTATCATACATTCATATTTTAACAAAGAGAGAGAAAAGTGAGATATACAGTTCTTATATAAAAATTTCTTTTTTTAAAAAAAAAAGACTTAGACGTTATTTCCATAAAATTTCAATATATAATGGAATACAACAACAATAATAGTGAATAGTCAGGGTAAATCAGCAATTAATATCAACCTCCCTCCAATAATACACAATCTCCTGCTTATTTGGAACCTCAAGGAATAAGTTCCTCTAATCGCAAACTATATCCATAAACCACATCATGATCATGAGTGTGAAACAGAAATAACATACCATACAAAAATCATACTTGAGAACCAGTATCAATATGAAATATAATTTAAAAAAATTATAACATGAGGCTTAGGGTATCTCACTGAAAAAAAAAATATTTTCAGAAATAGAAGGTAAAACAATATATCTCATTTCTCCTTACCTTTTGTAGAACGTAACTTGAGAGAAGGATAAGAAGGTTGTTGTTTTCGTGAGGGAAATATTCTTTTTAGTTCTTTCGTATCTCTTGGCTTATTTATATAAGCCAATTTCCATATTTATAGCCAAAGTTGCTGGAAGGACATTTATTAGGAGGGTGTTTGATGTCACATTAAGTGACGTAGTAGAGAATAATTTATGCCCGCACTGCATTAATTCGCTACCCCACGTAATGATAAAAATTTCAAAACAAAATTCCTCACCCACACGACCCCAATTCCATTTCAATTCACTCAATCCCTAAAAACAGCGCTACACCTACACATCTTACCCCCTCCAGCTTCAATTGTCGCAACTCCTTTGCTCGACTCTAGCACTATCCTCCGTCGTTACCCTCCACCGTCATCCTCCTCCAAGTTCCCTCTAGGAGTCCTCTACTTTTTGAACATTCATAGTTTTTCTGAATGGTTTCTATTCTGATTGTCTACTTATTTTCCAATCAGATTTAAGTTTTATATTTATATTTGAAGATTGACACAAATTAAAGGAACAGAAAGAAAATCACAAAACTTAGCGTAAATCAAAGTCGTGTGGTTGTGTAGAGTGAGAGAAAGCTGAGATTTTGAAATATTTTTCTTTTTTATGCTTTCTTATAAATGTTTGGCTTTGAATGAATTAATATTCAAAAAGCTAATTATAAACTCAAAATAAGGATGCTAGCTGGACATGGAGATAACAATAAGAACATATATATAAAAAGCATTTTTGGTTGGATTTGTTTGGTTTTATTTTTAATATTTAAAAAGTGTAATTTATGTTTTTTGGGCATATGAAATTTGAGGTGTGCTTTAATGGTTATCTTTTATTTGATTCTATTAATACAAGATCTTAATTTGGAAATTGGAATGGATAATGAGAGTATTAATATGCTTCTTTGTGAACATGAAATTAAGGAAGATGATATTGAAAAATAATCTGAAACTAACCTGAAAAAAAAAAATAAAAAGGCTAACACATCTGATTGTTGGAGGCATTTTACTAAGATTGGGGGTGGGTAAGGATGAAAAAGAAAGGGCAAGGTGCAATAGTTGCAACAAAATATATGTAACTGGTGGAAAAAATGTGTTACTTCTCATTTAAATTTGTTATGAAATGTGATAAAAGAAAAACTGAAGATGTGGGTCAAATGATTTTAGATATGTAAGAAAAGTTAAAGGAAAAAAAGATAAATCAAGTTGTAAATCGTGAATTGTTGTCTAATCTAGTTATTAGGCACAATTTGCCTAACAATTTGTTGAGTAATCCGAAATTAGGACTTGGATAAAATACTTATGTCCCTATGCAATTATGGTTTCTAGGAACACTATCAAGGCTAATATTGGGATAATGTATATAAAAGAAAAGACAACGTTTAAGGAATTGTTTGCTTCCATTCCTAATAGGATATGTTTAACTTATGATTTATAGACATATATTAATACTGAGGGTTTCATATCATTGATTGCCTATTTTCTTGACCTGAATTGGAAGTTAAATAGTAAGCTACTCAACTTTTGTCATATACCTCCCTCTCATTGTTGTTTAAGAAAATTAATGAATTTTTACAAGATTGGAGACTAAAGAAAAAAGTGCGTTAGTGATATTGATGCATCATGTGATTTGTGTTACAAGATGAAACTCAACTTACTTTATGCTAAAAAGTGCTCTTAAATATGAACGTGTTTTTGAAAGCTTGTACTTGGTTATGAGTATAATAAATATTGACCTTTAGAGGAACAGTATGAGAGAGCTGAAAAAGTTTGTAGGTTCTTATTACCCTTTTATGATATAACTACCCTGATTTCTACTACAAGTTATCTTATTTTCAATTTTTTACATGTTTGGAAAATTCAATGTTTGTTGATGGGAAATGTGAAAGATGAAGATGCACTGATTAAGAACATTGATGAATTGATGGTAGTTAAATTTGATAAATATTGGGATGAATATGGTGTTAGTACTTGCATTTTGTGCAATTTTAGACCTAAAGATAAAGATAGAAATATTGAGTTTTAGCTTTGAAAAAATTGATTCATTAACTTGGGACCTGAAAATATAAAAAAACAAGGAAAAATTATATAAACATTTTGCCAAATATTTAAACAAAAGGTTTGACAACATCATCAAATGTTCAAAAGTGTAAACATGGACAATCTTCATCGTCATCTACTTCTAAACCAGGCCTTTTTTTATGTAAGTTGCTTATTTTAATGTACTTCAATTGATTTTTTAGCTTTTGTTGCACTTGTCCATTATGCACACTAACTTATTGCATCATACCTGGAATTAAAAGTGTACAAGCTTCAAGTAGGTAATAAAGCTACAAGACACAACTTGACACTTATTTGGATTATATAACTATTATATTATTCTTTTCATTGACATATATAACTATTATTTTTAATTAAGTATTTTTTTTTGACATTTTTATTTATTATTTTAATTTTAATATACTTACGCCATACTATTAGATGATATCATTAAAAAATATTAATGAAAATTCATTGAAATATATGGACGAAAATATTACTCTTTTAAGTATTTAATTATAACCAATTTATTTTTTTTATATTAGTTAAAATTTATGGGACATGTTAAGGGTAAAAATTGATATTTAATAAGTTTCTCCTCTCACAAGTTGAAGATAATTTTAAGCATAGAGTAAAATATAATCTTATAGAAATAATAATGCATAGAATATAGATTATTCATGAGACGTAATATTTAATTTGAATACTTCACAAATAATTTAATTATTCAAAAGATTGCTATCAATTTAAATATCATAAAATTAATAAAACTATTTTTATTTACAATTCAATTATAAAATAATTGAAAAAAATCATCTTTTCACAATTTCTAATTATAAAATAATTTAAATGTAACATAATTTAATATTTTTTTTAAGGAATTTAAACATAATTTGGTTGTGTAAAAAGATTAAACATAAGTTTATCATACAACTTCATAAATAATGTTAGAATGAACTTAACTCTAATCAATGAATATGTGGCAGATAATGAAGGTATATTTTTTTTTTCTACTTAGGAATTTAACATTTTAAATACCACAGTTCAATTACAATTTGATCCCTGACCTTAATTAGAGCATAATTAATGCAACCCTGACAAATAATTTAAATGAAATTAGAGTTATATATGATCCCATAACAACCAATGGGCCGAAAGCTTCACAAATACGTAGAAATAAGTTTTTCTTCCTGCACCCAGTACTTTTTTTATGTACTCCCATAATTTCTTGATACACCCAATAATTTCTTGGTACATCCCATAATTTTCAAAGTACTTCAAAAAAAAAAAAATCTTCTGGAACAAGCTTTTCGTTATTTTGGGAATATGATTTTCAGAACAGGATTTTTAAAATGCATGACTTGCATTATTATAGAACAATTTTTTTAAATAAGCTTTCTACAACAAACTTTTCAAAATATATAAAATGTATTTTAGAATAAGTTTTTTATAATTGAATTTTTAGAATAAATTTTTTTAAATATATATAATAACGTTTAGAACGATCTTTTAAAATAAGTTTTCCAAAACAAACTTTCTAGAATCATATTTTTTTTGTCTCTTTGCTCTTCTTCATCCTTTGCATTACTCTTTTTCTTTTCTTCTTTCTTTGCAGCGGTAGCAAAGATGGCAGTCACCACAGCAGCGGCAGTGTGGTGCAATGAGGAACCGTATTTTAGTCTTTTTCTATTACTTTGGGGTACAGTTAACAATGATGGGGTAATGAAATCAAAAGTTGCAGAAACGTCCACGGGCTTTAGCCCATCAACTTCTGAACGGGTTCTTTCTGCATCTCTATAGTCTCTTATACTCTCTTCCTGCACTTCCATAGTAAAAGTGAAATTACAAATTTATTCTTTTAAAAATATATTTTAACCCAATCCTACCCTTTTATTAAGTCGGACAATTCATATAAAAGTTATGCTCTGGGAAATATTATTAAGCAATTCAAAGTTATGTACTGAACATATCATCAAACAATTCATATAAAAGTTATGTTCTGAAAAATATCATCAAACAATTCATATAGAAGTTATGTTTTGAAAAATATAATCAAACAATTCATATAGAAGTTATGCTCTGACAAATATCATCAAACAATTTATATAGAAGTTATGGTCAGAAAAATATCATTAAGAGTATGATATGCATTAGACTAAGCAAATGCTTAAGTCAAAAGCTTGAGTACCGAACAAACGTTCGAGTTCACATAACCGAGTATGATATACATTAGACTAAGCAAAAGCTTAAGTCAAAAGCTCGGGAACCTCACATAGCCGAGTATGATATGTATTAGACTAAGTGAACGCTTAAGTCAAAAGCTTGAGAACCGAATAAGCGTTCGAGTTCACATAACTGAGTATGACATACATTAGACTAAGCAAACGCTTAAGTCAAAAGCTCGGCAACCGAACAAACGTTCGAGTTCACATAATCGAGTATGATATACATTAGACTAAGCAAACGCTTATGTCAAAAGCCCGGGAACAGAACAAACGTTCGAGTTCACATAACCGAGTATGATATACATCAAACTACGCAAACGCTTAAGTCAAAAGCTCGGGAGCCCATCAAACGTTTGAGTTCACATAACCGAGTATGATATACATTAGACTAAGCAAATGCTTAAGTTAAAAGCTCGAGAACCAAACAAACGTTCAAGTTTACATAACTGAGTATGATATTCATTAGACTAAGCAAACACTTAAGTCAAAAGCTCGGGAACCGAACAAACGTTAGAGTTCGCTAGTCGAGTATGATATACATTAGACTAAGCAAACACTTAAAGCTCGGGAACTGAACAAACGTTTGAGTTCACATAGCTGAGTATGATATGCATTACACTAAGCAAACACTTAAGTCAAAAGCTTGGGAGCCAAAAAAATGTTCGAGTTCACTTAATCGAGCATAACTTTGCAAACTAAGCAAACACTTAAGTTAAACTCGAAAGTCGGACAAACGTTCGCGTACTCAAAACCGAGTATATCAAGCAAACACTCAACTTAGAAGATGAACAAATGTTCGCCCATTCTCAAACTCGAGTCCTAAATTCATGTTCTGCAAAGACTTGAAAACTCCAAAAGACATACAACATGAAAAGTCTTAAAAGCTCTAAAAAAATGTCTTATCCAAACGGAATGGCAAACCTAGACGAGACTAACTCGCTCAGTTGCATCCTAATGAGAGGTCAAAGACATCTTGGTCATCCTTACAGTCCACCTGTTACAATCACGAACTCGGGGGCCTTAGGTACCTACCCAATAATAAGGCCAGATTCAACCGAATCCATTACAGCCCAGCTTGATATTAATTACCTGTTAATAGTATTTATTCTGATTGATTATGATTTACTCTGATTAATTCTAATTGACCTCAATCGGCTACAAAATAGTAATTAATTCGTGATTCTAAACATATAATAGTAAATATACCGCTTTAAATGACAATGTCCTATAAATATGACCTAGGTCTACAGGGAGTATCTATCATCTATCTCACTATTCTTTTACTCATATACTCTTAAACACCCTTTTGCACTCTGACTGACTTGAGCGTCGGAGAGTCTTCTGCAGGTGGACCCCATTCGGTTCAACGTCTTCAACTCGATTGTCGTCAATACCTCATTCAGTTTAACGTCTTCAACTCGGTTGCTGTCAATACCACCACGGACCCTCCATCGCTATTTTTTTCTTTGTTGTTTATGGTTGCGGGTTACCCAATCTGCAATTTATTTTTGAATGCATTGCGGGTTACACGCAACTTATTTTAATTTCAAAAAATAAATTACAGATTGTGTAACCCGCAATGCATTTAAATTTGTACAATATGCACCTTATTCATGACGTCTCTTCTATTACACGCTTATTCTTATTACGGATTATATAATTCGTAATTTATTAAAAAATTTCAATAACTGAGGATTGTACGACCCGTAATGATGAAGGTGTAGGAAAAAATATTACGGATGGTATAATCCGCAACTTTCAAATATTTGTTTTTAGATTTGCGGATTGTACATTCCACAATTCAATTAAAAAAATTCTATCATTACGAATTGTATAATCCGCGAAACCTTCACCGAATCTTTAACCTATTTTTCTAATACTAAGGACATTTTAGTCTTTTTCTTATAACTAAAATTGTAATATTTAAAATTATGGCGGTGCATAAGAATCCGTCTAAGGTTCAAACTTTTCAGCCCAACTCAGGACTACTCATCACGCTAAAATCCTCAGCATGATTCTATAGATGTTATATAACAACAAAAGATTTAGATGCACTTTTTTCCTTAAAAAAAATCTAGGGTTGTATAATTATGATTTTAATACATTTTTTAACAGTTAAAGTTTTTTTGTTTTTTTTAAATCGAGTTCTGCATTAGTTTGGTTTTAAATTACAAATACATTGATAAATTGAACAATGTTAACCACCGAGACTCAAACATACTTTTTTCAACATATCCTTACTTATTAACTAAAACTCATTAGAATGGGAGAGTTTTGTGAGACAGAATCATGTATAATTTATACTTTTAAAGTCTCAATTAATAACAAAAATACATTAATAAATGTACGGCATATAATATTTTGCTTGCACTTTTTAAAATAAGTTTACTACTTGATAGATATGTTAGTTTCTCTAACATAATTAAATTTCTTAATTTAAAAAAATAAAAAATAAGATATTTAAATTAAATAAGACATGTTAGGTCTGTCATAGTTTTATCTTTAAAAACCATTTGAGAAGGTTAAAGAAGGAATGTGTATTTAAATTTAAATTACTTTTTGTATTGATTCTTAAAGAATTTAAAACTACTGAATGTACCAGAACAAATTCCTTGATGGAGGTTTAAGAAAAATGAGGATTTATCTTTATTAACTTTTTCAGTTTTCCAATCAAGAACTAAAAGAATGATGATTTGTCTTTGAAATAACTCTTTCATATCTCTAATAAAAGTGTCAAGACTCCAACATTATATTTTTTTTAACAGTAAAGAATTATATAAATAGGAACACTTTAGGGGTGCTCCAACCCTATTACAAGAAAAAAAAAATTCTAATACACAAATTCATGAGAAAAGTACATAAATAGCAAGTTAAAAATTATAAAACACCCTTCATGTCAACTGTAACCTGTTCTTTCTTTAAAAAATAAGAGCAATAGAAAATGAGAAAGCAGCTTCGAATATGAGACCATATGCAGTGAGAACTTGAATGCTCATTCCATCTTAATTATTTAACTTGTCTCAGACAGTCAATATGATGCAGACACCATTATGCAAATGTTCTTTGAAACTCAATTCCCTCAAATCTTGCCTATTTCCAAGCTTGCAACTGTGTCTTTAGAAAAAATCTCTACCTCATCCACCTGACCGCCCTCAAAGATGACCCTATTCTTATACATCCAAATAGCCTTAGCAAGTTTTAACCATATCCCTCTCCACACATGACTAACTTGTGCACTCAATCTAGTAAGATAAAAGTTTGGAAAGTGACTAGCTATATTGTTACTTATCACCGTAAACCTCACATGATAACATAATATGCTGAATAGATTTTGCATCCTTGTTGCACAAAGGACATAGATTACACGGAAGCCTAACCCCTCTCTTTTCAAAATCATTTTAGATAGTAATCTATTTATCGAAACCCTCCAACCAAACACCTTAGTTGTTCTAGGCACTTTAAGACTCCAAACCTTGCTCAAACAATCATTTCTCGGTATATCTGGAATCGCTTTCATGGCCCAATAACCAGATTGGACTATGTAAGTATTGGTCTTCTCATCCATCCAACACCACCTATCAAATGAATCACCCCTCCAAACAATGGGATTAATGATTTCCAAAAGTTGTTTTTTCCAGGTCTTTCTCTCAATCAAATAGTTCCCTTCTCCACGGTATCTGCCAAATGTACTCTTGTGTGGTCCCGTTGTCAATCCTCAAAGTAAGGTCACAAACTAGAAAATCTTTGATATCTGATACCTCGTATAACCTAGAAAACTTATCATTCAGCGTCCCGTCTCCTACTCACAAATCTTCCCAAAATTTGATCCTGCTTTCGTTAACAAGTTTCCATATAATCCTTTGATCAAACTAATTAGATACTCCATATATTTCACAAACTTTTCTTAGATCCTTTCACTAATTCGAACTTTTACTATAAATAGTAAATTTATTCATATTTTTACAATCACTATATCTAGATTCAATAAGGTTTCTCCATCATCTAGCATGTTGAGATCCTAAATTAAAATCAATCATAATAAAATATTATTTGGTTTGAAACTTGAAACTCCTTTTTATAATTTTTTTCCTTAGATAGCATCTCACAGTTAAGTAAGAAATTGATATTTATATCTTAAATATGAAACCAACAACTTCTACCATCTAATTTATAATAATTTCTAATATAATTTGTATTATTTTTCCGTCAAAATATACAATATATTATTCCTTTCAAAAAGTTAGTATGTTTATACATAGAATAGAATGTGTATAGGAACACTTATAAATAATGTAACAGCACTAAAGAAAAATATAAATCAATTACAAAATGAAATATGATCAACGTTGATTAACTAATTACTCATAACAACTTTGTGCTTTTTAAATTCTTTTATAGACTGACATCAATATTCTTAATTTTTTAAATATTGATAAAATTGATTTGTTTAACTTACTAAAAATTAATCTTATCAATTATTAATATTCAACAATTATTAAATCAATATCATTTTATGATTTTTAAAAAATGTGCATGGTATGAGTTTACCAACTACTTTAAATATTGGGAACTATCTTCCAAATACACAGATATAAAAATGAGTGAGATTTATTTAAATCGTGAAATATTTTTATATGCATTAACATAATTTCTAGACACGCTAAAATCATTAGTTGGTTCCTAAAAAGTTTTAATCGCTCAAATATATCCAATATTTAGTGACAACATCGCTAACTTCGATTTTGTTCTCAAAATAAGTCTATTAAAAAAAAATCTAAATAAACATATTCTCATTTTAATTTCCTTGTTTATTGTCTAGATTGATAATTCTGCTCCCTGAATCGAGTTCTTTTTTTTTTTAATTTAAAAAAGTTGAAAATATCATAAAAGTCAATAATTAACGAGTTTAGTTTGAGAATTAAAGTGAGAATTTTTACTAGAGTAACTTTTTTTAAATGGGTATATTTTCTCTAACTTTTATTAACAATGGAAGTGTAAGAAATTAAGAGAAGATAAATGCATTGTTAGAAATTAGGGATGGGAGGAGAACAACAATAAAACTAAAAGGTTTAGTTAAATTTTTAAGTCTCATAAAATATTTTAGTTTTATCTCTATTTAATTTTTAAATTTTTATCTATTTTATTTATTTTTAAGTTTACGTTGTTTATTATTTTGATGTTAAATTTTTTGTTAAATCTAATGGGAAGACATTAGTGTAATGCTACGATTACATTTTCACATGTCAACATTAAGCATCAAAAGTGTCATGTATTATGTTACTGGGGATTAAAATAATAAAAAAATGTGTGGATTAAAATTAAGAAACAAAATTGAAAATTTTATTTTATTTTAAAAGGTAAAAATATGTGATTACCACAAAGTTAGAATAATAATAATTTTGATGTTGTATACATATTCAACGTGAGAACTTATAAAGTTTTTGTGATGAAGAAATGTCAAAATTTTAGATCATTCTTTCTTTCTTTCTTTTTTTTTTAAAAAGATCCATTCATTTTGAAAACTTGCTATTTTTATACACACAATATTTTGTAGAACAATTTAGATTGTAATATTTTTAGTCTAGTTTGATCTATTTTACAAGGTCTTTTTATCAGTTTATTAACATATTTTAATATTTGTATATCCAATGATAAAAAATTAACATGATAATCTCCAACCATATTTGAAGTAAAAGAATTAAAAATAATATTTAATTAACTATAGTGAATTTTCAATAATAATAAAAATTATTATAATTAAATAAGATAAAAGCTTAGTAAATTATGTTAATATTAAAAATAAAAGAAAAATACGTAGTAAGAGTTTCTAGTTTAAAGATTTGGAAGTATCTTTCACTGTAATAGAGATATGAAATTGACTTTTCTTAAACAAATTATTAGAGTCCCAACAAAATATGTCTAATATAACACCACCTTTTAATATTTCACTTTTTTATTTTACTTTTTTTTTCGCAAATACATTATTTTTCTTTTACTCTCTACAACATATTTTACTTTTATTTTAGCGCCTATAATATTTTATTTTTAATTTTAATTCGAAAAAATGTATTATTTTTCTATTTTAGTCCATATAAATAAAATAATTATCTTTTTAATTGCTATAAACCTATCCCTTTTTTATTTTATTTTTGGTAACATTATTTTTATGACTTGAACAGCGTTGAGTTTACAATTGACGTGTTATGTAATGAATTCATTATAATATTATGACATCATTGTTGATAGAGTTAACTATAAAACTAAAATAATATAAAAAGAAAGAAAAAAAATGAAAATAAAAAATATAAATTAAAATCAAAACACTGTAAATAGAAAGTTAATTAAGTCAAATTAAAATTATAAGCAATTGAAACATAAATACTAAAAAAGGAAAGGGATAAAGGATAAAATAATTATACGAAAAGTATCAACATTAGATGTGTAAAAGGGAAATTTTAGTTAGATTTTGACTGTTTATGATAAAGGAAATATTAACTCACCAAAATTTATAAGACAGTGTTGGTAAAGAAAATATTAATTCATCAATTTTTCCTATTATTAACTATTAAATATTCATAAATATAAAAATAGTTGTTGAATTAATAATTCGGTGATGTTTGTTAATGGTAGCTATCTTTTATTGGTTCTAAAACCAATAAATTGAAAAATAAAATAAAATAAGAGGACAACATAGTACTTCTATTTTTATTTTCATTTGAAAAGTAATTCAGGAAAATTCATTTTAGTGTATGTTATGTTTTTTCTTATGTCTTAACCACATTCTTATCTAAATAATTTAATCAAAATAATCATATTAGTATTTTGTAATAATGCAAGCTTTGAATGTTTTAGTACCTTTATTAACCAACCTAAATTGTTTTTTTTTTCAACTCTTCTTAAATAGTTTGATCAATCAAACTTTAAAAATGAATATGATTTTTATATTTGATATTTTCACTAAATAAATAGTTTGATCAACAATGAAGAATTGGATTAGTTGCCAACATATACTTCTTGTTGGTAAAAACATACTTACGACAAGATGGATCAATACCATTTAAATAAGAGATTAATATAGTGTCCATTATAAATACTTAAAAAATTAGATTTTAACTAAGCTAAAATAAAATCATTTACTATTTTATTTTTATTATTATTTATATTATTATATTAAAATCTTTATAAATAAAAATATTTTTATTAAAATTGATTCATTTGAGTGTTAGAAAAACATGACAAAACATGATATGTTGATTTGGTGATGTATAAATTTATTTTTGATGCTTTCACTTTTCATAGTTTATTATCTTAATATGATGAAAGTATAAAATATGAATCAATCTTTAATATAATTTTGCATTGAAAAATATTTTTTTATCTTTCTGAACATAATAATAAATTATGTTAAGTATATAATTGATTATCTTAAAATATAAACAATTATGTTGGTTAAAAATGATTTTTTCATGTTTCACAAATAATCAATTATTTCAAACAATAATAATGTTGAACAATTTCAGAAACATCACATATTAAAAATAATTGAATGTGTTAAGACAAATGATTTATAAGTTTAGATGAAGAATATAATATTTGATTGTATCAATAAGTAATCATAAAACTCTTTGGAATTGCTTTCAAAAAGAAAAACCTTAAATTTTTTTTAAGGACACCTATACTTTTAATATTTTTGGAAAGAACTCACCGACTTTCTAAAGAAGAATTTTTTTGAGTATTAAATATTTCATCTTGTATTTTTAAAAAATAAGAGCTTAAGATTCACTATAAGAGATGATCATATTATAGTTTTTTCATTGTAAAATTGTTACATTTTAGATCATATTTTTTTTTTCTTTTTTAAATTTCATTGGTAACTTTGCATAAGTGTTTAGTGATAGCCCAGGTCTTTGTCCCACCTTATCTATTCCATTAAATTCACTGCTTATTTTTTTAATTAAATTAAAAAATAATTTAAGTAATTACAACTTTTTGTATTATATTATTTAAATGATGCCAACAATAATACTGAAACTTAATTTATTAATACTTATAAATTAAGGTTTGATTATTAATTATAATAGAGTAATTCGATATCTAATGGTAATATTTATTTTAATTTATCTAATTAGAAACATTGATTATTCAATTAAAAACCTATAAATTATTTATATGATTAAATGTGTTTTTAAAAATTATATATATAAAAATTTTAAGAATATAAAATTTGAAAAAACAAAAATTAGAAAAAAAGGTTGAAGGAATATATCAAATTTTTCAACCAACTTTGCTAGGAAGGTTTTGGCGCTCCTAATATTTGGTGAGTTGTAAGTAATTGAAAATTTTTATTAGCTGCGTGAATGTTGTTGAAGAATGTTTCCATAAGTGATTTCTATTTCATGTTTTAATTATAAAAGTTATTGTAATTGGAAAATTCAATAATTTTTAAGTGAAAAATCCAACTAAAATTGTTCAAGAAAATGTAGATCCAGCAAGAATCAATTAATAAGTGATTTTATTTTAATGTTGTTTATATTACATTAAACTTATTTAGTTATTGAAAATCATTTTTAACTATCACATTAAATTACCTTCTTCAACGAGAATTTACAAAATTTTCAAAGATAAAATTTTTAAACCAATTCACCTTTTTTTATTTCTCTTTTTTTACTCCATTTTTAATAGTTATTGTTACTTAATACTTGCATTACAATAACAACGAAATCATCGTACAAATAATAACTTACCTCCTTCCTTGTCACACTTAAAAAGGACAGTTTTCACAAATGACACAGTTACCATAACTAATAATTTGGTAATTTCAATTCAATATTAATATAAATACAATTATTAGACTTTTTTTATCCTATTAGTATATATTTATTTTTTATTTCTCTCAATAACATTCTTTTGTTTTATGCAATAACATTTTTTTAATAGTTATTAAAAATTGTGATTATTAATTTATTAAAATTAAGATAAAAATAATGTAAAAATAATCAAATTCAAATTAAAAAAAAGAATACAAAAAAAAAGAAAATGAAATATTTTATAGGTTTTTAAACTAATTAATTATAATAAAAAATGATAAATTATTTTATTTATATTTTATAATAAATTTAAATTTGGCATAATAAGTTATATTAAAATAAATTATGATAATTTTATGATTGTATTTTTATATTAAATTTGATATTGGAAGAAAAAGTTATAACAAATTATAAAATTGTTATTTGAATTAAAATTTGTATTTTTAGTTTGTTAAAAAATATCTAAATAATTAATGAAAAAAATCAAATAAAATTTTATAAATATAAAATTTGATTTTTGATAAAGATAACTTTTGATTTTTGATAAAGATAGAATTTGGTTTTTGATAAAGATAAAAATTTGATATTTTATTAAAGATATCATTTTATTTTTTATAAAGATAAATTTTGATTTTCGATAAAGATGTAATTGATTTTTTTGATAAAGATAAAATTTGAATTTTGATAAGCATAAAATTTATATTTCATTTTACACAAAGTATTTAGTGTACCATTAACTAAACTATTTAGGGAATATATGATTGTCATTTATTTTCCTCTCTATGTCCAATGTGCATCATTTTAATAATTAACAAATTTTAAGTAATAAACATAACATTTAAAAGCAATTCATAAATTAATTAATTTTTATTTAAATTTTTTAAATCATTTAATTAATATTTATTTACAAAAAAACTTCAACAATTTTATTTTATTTTTGTTATTAATTATTTAGATATATTTTTAACAAATGAAAAATACAAATTTTAATTCAAATAACAATTTTATAATTTATTATAAATTTTTCTTCCAATATCAATTTTTAAAATAAAAATACAACCAGTAAATTATTATAATAAAATACAATCACAAAATCATAAAAAGAAATAAAAAATAAAAAATAATAATCATAATTAATGTACTGGATATTAATTAAAGAATAAAAAAAAGTGTTATTTCATGAATTAAAAAATAAAGAGTATTATTGAGGAAAATAAAAAATAAAGAATGCTATTGAGAGAAATAAAAAATAAAAAAGTTCTAATAGGATAAAGAAGTCCAATTATTATCAGGAAATAATTGGTATCTATTCGTGAGAATAATAATAATAATAATAATAATAATAATTACATAAATTTAACAAAAAAACACTAAGGTTAATAGGTGTTATCACTAAAACACACGAACATTTTTTAATTAACCATTGGATAGTATATTATTATTAAATCAAAATTAGTTAATTTAAAAAAATACTGAAAAAAGAAAGATATAATTAAATTTTTATGTAAATCAGAATTGCACACCAAATGTTAAATAAACTTTAAGAAAAGGTGTGTCCTAATTCAATATTTTCACAAGTCATTATTAAATATAATAAAAATTATTAAATTATTAAATTTACCATAGAAGTTACAAACTTTAACATTCATTCACTGCAACAAATTCATAAAAGCAGTAGAAGTAAGTTCACAGCATAACAATACTAAATTCATTATTATTTCTTAGCCCAATTTCAATCTTTTATTATTTTAATTCTTTGTAAAATTAAAATAAATAAATAAATAAATTTTTTATATGATAATTTTTTTAATTTCGTTTTGCTATTTTAAATATTCTAAATTTTCTTTAAATAAGTCAATATAATATATTCTATCAAATCAAAGATCTTAAAATGAGATATCACATATGGTTATATTAAATGTCTTCTTCATCAATAAGTCAATTTTAATTGATGATGTATATGATTTTTGTAACATTATAATTGATAGGAATAATTTATATTGATTTATTTTTGAAAAAGTAAAATTAAAACGTTTTTATAACAATAGATAAAAGTTTATTTATTTATAAAGTGCAATTGATAGTCAAAATTTAATGAAAAAAAAGTTGAGAACACTAAAACTTACATCAAAATATTCGTTTGGTGTCAGAGAAAAAAAAAAGTTGAAATAAATGAAGAAGTTTTAGTAACAGTTGCTAACAGTGTTGACCGCGCCGTCCGGTGTGAAGAGGAGCTTTCTGTGACAGGGCCTTTAATTAATCTCAACTGTGCAAAGATTCATTTTTTATTTTACTTTTATTTTTTTTCATCAAATGAATGTAAGGATAATTGACAGATTCTGTCAATTCGAAAAATAGAATAATTCAATTTACTTTCCCTTCGAACTGATTTTCAAAATTTTATATTCTACAATTGTAAGATATAAAATAATAATATTAAATTACTCTTAATTTTAGTTATATTCATTTATTTATATATATATATATATATATATATATATATATAAATTTTAAATATAACATATACCATCATATATTTACTTAATTTGTACTGAATTTTTAAGATGTAAGCCCATTTGCAATCACATTTTTAACCATGTACTAGAGTTTAAGCACTATGTAATACTAAATCAAGTTTATGTAAATAAATTATAATTACAAAAAAAATATTTTGCACTAAAATCAAATTTTCACATATTTTATTCATGTCTCTAAAAAATATAAAAAATTATCTAAATTCATATATAGCTATAAAATTTAAGAAAAATATTATCTTGTCTATTCTCATGCTTTTAGAAACGTATGAAGAATCACAATTATAGTTCTCTCTTACTTTTTAAGAGATCAAATAAATTATTAGTCTTCTAATAAAACTTACCAAAGACTAACACTAGACTTATACTAACACTTAAGAATAATTTAATATATGTAACGTAGTTTATTAAGAACTTTTTTATTTTTCAACCATCTAATATTTTAATCTATCTAATTTATTGTATCAATGAAGTCAAGAATTTCTTTTAAATCATGAGTACATATACTTAACACTATTATCATATCATATTATTACCTATTTGTAATCACATACAATACAACATATACCGTATTTTATGTATATATAATATTTACAACTTAAGTCAATCCAAATACATTTCAATTTATCATACTAATCATATAATATAACTTTTATGAAACAATTTACCTCCTTTAACAAAACACTATTTAGAGCATAGAGAAAATGTCACCTGAGCTTCCAATATGATGTTAGAGCATAATTGTTTATAGAGAAAAGTGAATTGATATGATTTATCTCTTACTCAAGTATTAAAATATTACTTAAGTAATAAGGTCCAACACTTTGACAATATTTCACTGCCTCCCTCAGTGATACACACCTTATGAAGACAAAATTAATGCAATTTCTCTCCCATCCAACCATAACTTGAGCAATGAGTAACAACAAGGCATATATAACTTTAGCAACACAGTTAAAAACATGCTTTTAATATGTTTTTAGAACCTTTGTTAATAGAAATATCATTATAAAATAAGGTATTTCAGGATGGCTGCACCATGAACAATCTTTGTATCTTTCATATTCTTTTTTATTTTAAAAAAAATTGACTATGAGTGATATAGAAAAGCAATTATAATACAAATCATCATCACATGTGCATTTTTTTTAATATGTTTTCTATTTTGATGGATACCTTTAACTTGTACTCAATTTATTACCAACCAAATCATTCATACACAATCATGTACAACTTATCATACATCACAAACAATTAAGAAATGGTACAATACCATTTTTAATCAGTATATAATGAAATATAAATTGTTAAAAACATAAATAAAGTTTTAAAGCAAAATATGAAGTGTTGTAAAGATGAAATACTATAAAAATTATACTACACTTTCATCTCCCCACATGCTTCGAATGTAGTCTCGTATTTCTAAGTCAAAGGATTTTAACTTGTTAAAAACTAAAAGATATTTATAAAACTTAAGTTCATAAGTAAAAATTTAATTTATTGGTATATTGGTAGATTATAATATATTACTTCATCTTAATTTTTATCGATTTCAACTTGTACAATAGTTGTCATTCATTGTATTATATAATAATTATACCCATAATCTTTACTTTGTTTATTATATTACAATTCAAAATAAATATAAACAAAACAACTAATTACTACTAAACAATGAACACGTTATACAATTAAAATATCTTTAATTGTATTCATGTGCCCTTTTGTGATCTTTCACTTGTTTTATCACTCATATGTTATATCTAGAGTAGGAATAAAAATTGGTTATAATACATCACATTACTCAAGGTTAAGGTTAATGTAATAGACTTAAAAATGAAATTTTCTTATCAATCTAATATTTGGTTAAAGAAGGTTTCTTGTGTAAGAAACAAAACCATATAACAATGTATCTTGCAATGATATAACCTAATAAAAATGGACTTACTCATGTGTATATGAAACAAAACAAATATGTTTTCCCCCCTTAGATCAAAGTATTGATGATATGTGTTTGTATTTATATTTTTTTATTACACACCAAGTGAATAAGTTATGAGTTTAAAAGCACATATTTTCATGTTTCCCTTAGTGAAACTGGTGACATGAAAATCTCAATCAAATATATATTTGAAGATCAATACAAAATACAATCTATCAAAATTCCATGAAATATATGAAATGTAAATTAAAATATATATATTAAACTATTAAAAAAATTTCATCTTCTCAAATTGTTCAATTAGACAATTCAAGATGAAATACAATCACTATCAATACTACTTCCTCTTATTTTTATATAAAACAAATCATAAGGAGAATACAAATTAATTAAATATATAATACACAAATACTTATATTGAATTTCAAATGAAAACTAAGATTAATGCACACAAATCATAAATAATTTGACAATAAAATGATTGAAATACAATTTTTTAAAATATAAATAATATAATTTGTCATGAGTTGAATCTCTGAACATAATACCAACACATTCAACATACATACAAAAGTAAACTTAACAACTAAGCCTAAATTATATATCTACATTTTTTAAATAATAAAATTATGAAAATAATTACATTTTTAACGTAACTAAATAACTTAATATCCAAAATTCTAAATAACAATTCTAAAGTCTAATGTAAACAAAATAAATACAATTTAAATTCTAAAACATAAAGATAAAAGGAGAGAAAAAAAAAAAAATAAAAGTGACAATAACCACAAAAATAAGCCAAAGAGTGAATGAAAATAACAATAATAATTATTAATACGACGGAACATCAACTATGAAAGTAACGTACAATAAAAAACAAAATTATACAAGCACATTAAAACATAATACAATCTGAACATATATTAAAAAACATATAACAATAATTATACATTTTGGATTTTGACTACAAGTCTTTATTTAATCAAGGTTTTTTTTATAGTTTTTAACAATGTAATTTTACATTCAATCATGATTGTTTCTAACTTTTAAGGATAATTATCTAACAATTCTCATAAAAGACATTGTGAATAATTTATTTAATATTAGTTGAAGGTAAAAATACATTATATCAAAGTGCAAAGTTATGAATTATTACTCACTGACTAATTCCAAGTTCTTAAAGATTCTTCAAATTAAGTGAAAACTCGTTTTCATTATTCTCTCCCTAGCAACAAATAATAAGCATACTTATTGCGTCTTTAAGGTCATGATTTCTCTTGGGAATGAATTATTACTACAAGAAAAAGTTATTTATAGACCAATATTTAGCTACCAAATGAAATGGTTGCTAATTGTAACTAAACTAGTCATCAAATTAAATTTTGGTTGCTAAATAACTACAAAATTAAAGTAATGATTGAATTTAGTGACTAATTAAGTCAAATAATTGGTATCTAACATTAGATACCAAAATTTTAGTGACCTATGTCATTAGATTCTAAATTGGTATCTAATTAAGTTAGAGACTAATTTAGAATCTAATGATATAGGTCACTAAAACCTTACCTTGGTAGCTAATGTTAGATACCAATTATTTGACTTAATTGGTCACTAAATTTAATCATTACTTCTATTTTGTAGTTATTTAGCAACCAAAATCTAGTTTGATGACTATTTTGATCACAATTAGTAACAATTTTATTTGATAGCTAAAAATTAGTCTCTAAACAATTTTTTTTCTTGTAGTATATCCTTGAGAGAAAAACTTTTAATTCAACACTAAGTTTTTAGGATAAATTATTCAATTAAAATTTATTAATAATTGATATAATTTAATCGCTCCCCCCTCTCTTTACATATATTTTTTGCAAACATTTTTTAGAATTATACCAACAAATTATAACTATGATTAATTTTAAAATAAATTTAAGTGTATTTTTGTTAAAATACTCCTTTTAAAAATATACACAAGTGTCACATGCCCATATACACTAAATTTATGTGTAGAGAGTGTAAGTAACAGGTGATTTTAATACTAATGTGATTAATTACTCTCTTTTTTTTTTTTTTTAATATGTACAAGTATTAGGTTACTTTATACTTTCCCACTCTTAATTCTTGTTCTAGTCATCCATTCACACAGTCCCTTAATATTAAATTTATACAATTTCTTTTCACGTTTAACATCAAATTGTTACAGTCTAACAAATATATTATCATGTTACTACCCATGTGATCAAGTACAAATTTTCTTCTATTCCCACTTTTCTTCTTTTCATTTAAAAAAAAAAAAAACATTTCTTCTTGTTCATACCATCAACTAACAAATTAAGCATAACATTGTCCGGAAACAAAATCATTACTTGAAAAGCAAACTTAGGGTGAAGAAACACAAAAATAACAAACCTAAATAACGTATTTGAAAAGTCATAGGTTGTCCAAGCCAAAATGTCAAGGATTTGGCAATAATAACAACAATAAAATGAATAAAAAACCCTAGTTGTGCATTGTAGCACATGATACAAGATCCAGAGTTTAGTTTAGTTCTTTGAATTGACCACAAAGTTAATTGTCTTGGAAGTGTCCTCTGATTAGGCCTGTCTAAGCTTCTGCTGACAGCAAAAAGAAATGCACCATGAACAGCTTCATAATCTATTACCAACCCTAACCAAGGACCCCACTAGTTCCCCCCACTCGTGTGGTCAACACATGGGGATCCATAAAATCAACACACTTCAATTTAATTATCACCACTTTCAGGAATTTCAGTTTCAATAATTGTGTTTTGAATCCCAACATGTCACCTGAACAAGAGGCAAATTATAGCTTAAGTAGAATTGTCTATGTGCCTAAGAAACCCTAGGGCAAGAAAAAACTATGTAAAAGATGTTCTTAAAAGACTTGAAACTAAAAGGGGTCAAAGAAAGGGCATGGACCAGTTCAATCATGGCATCAAAGAATCACCTTTTTTTTCTTCACTTTCTTGGTCAAATTATATATGCAACTAGTGGCTCTAGGACCCTCTAATGATCACTTGTAGTTATGCTTCTATTGCATGCAAGAGCCATTTTCCACTCATGGGGGTTCTTATTCTTGTGGGTGAAGTCTATGAGTGTTTGTTAATTTTTGCATAAAGTGAGTGGAAATTAAAGAATCATATTTGTGTTGACATGGCATATATGTGATACCTTTTCTCATAACAAGGGTACTTTCAAAAGATGCAATAAAGTGGCAAAACCAATTTGACCAAAAGTACTCATGAACTAGTTAAGAAGGCGTTTTCAATTTATATAAAGCAAGAGAATTTGGCTTTTTTCTTTTTGTGTACACAGGATTTTCTTGAGCCTAGTTAAAGTCACGAACGTGCTTAAAGATAATTAGGTTTATGAACTTTCTACAACGAGTTAAAGTCATGCATACTAACATTTTATTGGATCAAATAAAGTCTTGATTCAAAGCTTGAAAAAATTAAAAAGAAAAAAGAATTCTCAAAACTATCAATTAGATTGATAGCCAGAAATTTACTAGCCATATAAATAACATATAATTATAGTATGAAAAAATCATGTGCTACTTGATTGTAAGTGTGCATAGATGAAACTTTTAAGAGGTCATAGTACATTGATTAATTTAGGAAAAAAAATAATAATCTGCATCTATTTGGAGTCAAACTAAATGACACCTATATATTTTTAACTTTCATATATTTTTCATAAAAATCATATTCTTTATAGTTTTTAATTACCTCTCATACTTTTCAAAAATAATATTCTCCTTCTTAATGTTTTTAATAACGTATTATCATCTTCGGTCAAAAATGAAATCATAAACAACTATTTAGAAAAAATTATATATATATATATATATATATATATATATATATATATATATATATATATATATAATTTCATAAGGATATTTATTTTAACATAATATTTAAATATTTATCCCAATAATCAAAAATAGTGTTTTACATATTAGTTATAAGATAAACTGCTACTTTCTTTCAAATGAAATTCAAGATTATAAATTTATATTACAGAACAAAATAATAAAATGAGATGAGACAAATATGAATCATATATGAGATCAAAGAGATATTTTATAATTATTCATGAAAACGTGTAAAATGGGTTGGACATTTACGTTTTCAACCCGTATAGATCTGTCTTACATAACTGTAATATCTAAAAATCGACCCACTTGTTTTATCTTATGATGTCTATTATTTTTTTAATATTTTATTATTGTGTAGAATTTTTTGTTATGAATATGATTGAATATTTACATTTATTATTCCATATATATCATGTATTTACAAATATAAATTTATATTTTATTTCATGGTATACTTTAATATATATTTTTTCATCGTATTATTTATTATTATATAAATATCATATATTTACACATATAAATTTAGATTTTATTTCATGATCTACTTTAATATATATTTAATCATAGTATTAAATTTAATAAAAAATTAGTAAATAATATTTAATTAAAAAAATAATTTGTAATAAAATTATATAGTACAAGGGAAAGACTACAATAACCTTAAAAGCTAAAGAATATTCAAATATTTTATTTTAAAATAAAAATAATAATAATTATCTCTACATAAAAATTTATAAAAAGGAAACTAGTGCATTTGTATTAAAAAACAAAAGAGTATTATTATCTTCATAATAATATTAAATATGTTTTTTTATAAAAAAGAACTAGTATTTAATTTTAAAATATAAACTATTTAATATTATTGAAATATAAATATATATTATAAAATTATTGTTGTTTAATTTCAAAATATAAATTACTTTTAGTGTTAATATTATATACAAATTTAAATTGAACAAAAAATCAGAATCTCTATGCCCCTAACCTCCACAAGATCATGATTTCTCCTTTTTTTGGTTTATTGTGTCCTCTTTTATCTGAGGTGTTATTTCCTTTACGCTCTGTTTGTATCGATATATTTATTGTTGATGCGGATAGATTTGCGGAGTTACATTTTATTTGGATCAATGTATATGCAAGAAAATGAAGACGTGGAAAAGCGATGATAGACTTTTAATGTATTTGCACTACTTTAAGAAGATTTGAGTTGAGAGTCACCTATGAAGACTGTAAAGACTAAAATATCCCATTTTTATTATAAAAAACTCAATTGCCTGATTCATGATTAAATATATAATAATAATAATAATAAAACAATAATAATATATATCATAATAATAATAATATTTATAAAATAATAATAACTATAAATAATAATAATAATAATAATATCTCATAATATGTTGATATATATATATATATATATATAATTTATAAGAGTAACTCTTGGTATAAGAAATATTGGTTTTTACACTATATACTACCTCAAACTTAAGTTCTTATTGGGCCACGAAGAATAAAAAAAATTGTCCTTTCTTTGGTTGAGATTCTCCCAAACTCGTGGTAGGACAAGTGACAAAGAGTTTGTCTTGAGAAGAATAGTGATACCACTTGCTATAAACCTAGCTTGAAGGTTCACGGAAGGGTAGATCTTTCCAATTAAGTTTGAAGAACTCAAACAAAGATTTAACTATGATATCTAATGTGTATAATAATGTTTAATCGGGTTATAAAGTTGATATACATTTAATAGTATTTTTTAGGACTTAAGTTTATATTTGTTCTGAAAGAAACTGTTTTTTGCTGAAATACAAGAGAGGGGTGAATTGGATTTCAAAATCTTTTTCAAAAACTAGTTGACCCTTTTAAGAAATTCAAAGTTGTTTAATAAATTGGATCTTTATTAACTTTACTGAGCAAGACAGTAGAATGAACCAGTAAACAGAATATAATCCAGTCACAGTACAATGCAGTAAGTCAAACAATTTAATCAGAATTTAAATGTAAGTGCGGAAGAAATTTAGGTAACTGCACAGAAACAGAATAGAAGTTAACCACACAGAATGAATTTATCAACTCTGATTCAATCAACAGTTCGAATTATAATGAGTCAATCAAGAAATAAAATTCTTTTTATTAAAGAAACACTTATTAAAAGATGTTTAAGTCTTAAATCAATTATAGTTCAATTATAGATTCTGAAAACAGTTTTATACAGTGAAAGATTTGGTTTTCTGGTAAAATAAACTGATAAACAGTTAACCCAACAAATTGTGAAACTGCTGATTTGCAGAAAACTGATATACTGATTGTTAGCAGATTCATAGCAGTTTGGATTAGACTGTGTTAAAAATGGAATAACTGATTTTTAGGTTGTTTTTGAAAATGCTTTCAGAAAATGATGAAGTTATTCAATTAGCAAGATTCACTTAATTCTGAAAAATTCAAGACTATCAGCAAGAACAATAAAAAGAGAGACCAAGAGAGAATAAGGACACAACAGATTTTTATACTGTTTCACCCAACAGCAGGGCTACGTCCAGTCCCTCACACACAGTAAGGATTTCACTAAACTAATCAACCTGATCCAGTTTACAACACTTGCCTACAGCAAGACGACACTGCACTCTGCAGCCAACCCCTGCTGACCTTACAGCAGACCAAGAAACACCACAGAATCCATTGTGTGCTTCAAGAACTCCTTTGCTGAAACCCACAGCAAGTAACGTTATACAGAGCCCACTGTATAACCTAGAAATGTCTCACTACAACTCGCAGTAGACCACTGCTGATCCCACAACAGAACAGGAAACCACACAGAAACCCACTGTGTGTTTCATGAAGACCCTTGCTGAAACCCACAGCAAGTCGCACCCTGTACAGAGCCCACTGTACAGAACAGAATTACCAACCCAGGCAATTCAAGAACTCAGAATAAATGTCAAAACAGATGATGTGCGAACAAGGTTACTATAATACAAGCACTTCTATACAAACGAATACAAAAGAAACAAGTAAAGGTATAGAAGGTTTAGTCTTGATGATCAAATCAGCGAAGAACAGTCTCAGTCAGATGATAGCTCCAGCAGCAGTTCAGGAAAACCGTTCTTGATGAAAACTTTGATTGATCTTTGATCATAAGACTCGCGGGCGCATTTGCTCTCTTTTCTCTCTTTGGAATCTCAAATTTTCATGCTCAGAAAATGTGTAAAATGATTTTCGTTAACTTCCAAAAATTTCGCGTCAGCTATTTAAACATAACTGTCATTTAAAAATTCAGTCGATTGAATCTTCAAATAGTCGACTATTTTTCTCCAGTTAGTTAAAACAGTTATTTAAAACGCAAGTTTTGATTTTAATGATCTTTCAAAACTTTTGTTAATTCAGAAAATATATTTGGAGCTTATCATTGATTAAGATTGCATGCTTCACTAATTAGACCTCAACCTTACCCCACAACACACTCCTAATTTCTAAACCAAGTCTTCAATCTTCATGAAGTCTTCATGCATTCCACATATGCTCTTAGGGTCTTGAACTTCACTTGGTTGGCTTCATCAAATCATCATAGCAGCCCACTGGTGCTAACATGTACAATAAAGCAAAATGTTACAAACAAATCTCGCATGGAAGACTCAATTTGTCAAGATAGTTTACTTGAAGAAATATAACATTTGCTTTATATTACCATGCTTATAAGATTCCATCAAGGAGGACATGAGGTCCTCAAAATACTGATGTAGGTAAAAGTGAAAGAGAATAATCCCTCCCTCATTTCATTATAATAATCAGTTTATATACAATAAATACAATAGTATAATTAGACTATAATCAAGCAAACTAATCAGATTATAATTTGAGAACCTAATTAGACTATAATTAGGGAAACCAATTAGGCTAATAGAAATATATATTTAATGAAAATAATTTGCACAATCTTGCACATATATATACCATATATATGCTAACACACCCTCGCAGTCGAAACGAGAGGTCACCAAATGCTTAGATTGTCCCAAAAATCCTTAAATAACACCAACGGAAGACCTTTGGTAAATATATCTGCAATCTGCTAACATTGATGGGACATGTAACACTCGAACCTGGCCACAAGCCACCTTTTCCCGTACAAAATGTATATCCATCTCAATATGCTTAGTGCGTTAATGCTGAATAGGATTACCAGCAATATATATGGCACTAACATTATCACAATACACTAGTGTAGCCTTCTGAATAGGACAATGAAGCTCTAATGACAAGTTTTGCAACCAACATGATTCAGAAACCGCATTGGCAACCCCTTGGTATTCTGCTTATGCACTTGAACAGATAAAGTAGTTTGACGTTTATCGGACCAAGAGATCAAGTTATCACTCAAAAAAGCACAATAATCCGACGTTGAACGTCGTGTATCAATTTTATCAAATTTCAATCATCTTGATCGTACCTTTGGAAAATGCATCACCTGCACATTGAATGAAACATAAAAAAGCATTGCATTTTTGTATATCCTTTTTAAATTATAATAAGTATTTGAAGTTGAAACTAGTTATGTCATACATTATTATTGTTTTGCGTCATTCATTCGGTATGATGACTAACTTTGTACGTACAATATTTATTCAACTTTGTTATTAGAATTAGACATCGACATGGACAAAACAATTTTGGATGCTTAAATCTTAAATATTTTTCCCATTTGGTTTAAATCATATATGTGAGTGTGATGACTATTATTTTTATACATTAATTACATCTATTTTATGTTAACATATAGTTAATAAAATGTTTGTAATAAAGGTACTTAATCATGTAACTATAATCAATGATGTGATTTTAAGAAACTTAACATGCAATCTTATTAGAATTGTCCCTATATGGCTTAACTATATTATTAATGGATACAAGTTTTAACAAAAACTCAAAAGGAAGGAATGAGTACAACAAATTACCTTGTCTATGTCAAAGGGGAACAATATGATGCACATCAAGTTGATTACTATGGAATCAGGATTGAAAGTAAACTTGTCCCTATGGGTATTGCTCAAACTCATCCCAATTTTGACAGGGAACCCTTGCATTAACCGGGTATGGATATGAGTATGAGTAATACTTTATTTTTTTTTAAATTAAGTATGCGGATGGTGATATATATATTCATCCATTCCCGTTGTCATACCCGTTCTTCTATCGTCATCGGCCTCATACTTGTTCCTATACTCGTCCTTACCCTCATACCCATTCTTGTTTTAAATTACTAAAACAATCATAGTTTATTAGGTAACCTAACAAACTTATCTTCATTGTTCTCTCTTATCCTTATAGTTTCATTTTATTTGGTAAACCCTTATTTCTTTCTTTACCCTCAAAAAATTTTATTTTCTCTCCCAATTGTTGTTCAACTTATTTAATATTTAGAAAGTTTACTCAGATCCCTAAGGTACTTTTCTTCTTATTACAACCTTGACTACATATTTTTTCTTTTATCTGATTTCATTTGAATGACGTATTACATTTGAGGAGACACAAACCTCAATTTCACTGAACCAAATGCTTTTTAGGACACACATTTGACTATTTTTAATCCTTTTTAAAATCTTTATTTATTGCTTATTTTTTTCACATGATAATATCTCATTTTCAAATGTTCAATCCTGTAAATCCTTACAATGTGGTCCTTTTGATATTGAATCATTAATACTATCATATTTTCTTTGATGTAGTTTTTATTTTTTTGTAAAAGAATATTTAATTAATATTTGAAACAATAAAAGAAAGGTAAATGTGTAGGTATAAGTATATATTTGTATATGTGTATATGTGTTACTTGATAGGGATGAGAATGAGATAAAAATTTAATTCATGTTGGTGATAGAGATGAGGATAAATTTTTACTTTGAAAATGAGGATAGGGATGAGATAATTAACCCTCTGTCTTATCCCGTTGTCATCCCTATTATGAAATATTAATTAATATAGTAAAGGTGGAGTATACAAGTTAGAAAAAAAAGTGATTTTATTTAAATGTGAGTGGTTTAACTCTAGTTCTAATGTCACGAGTACATGAATATGACAATATTGAAAGTAAAAAGAGTCAAAATATCACAATTATGATCTCTTTGTATTCACTCACAAATAGAAAAAAATTATATTTCATTTTCTCTCTAAAGGCAAACAATGATTTCTAGATGTCATAAAACTAAGGCACATAATAAAATGTAATTAAATGTAAGTGATAAACCTAAAGTTGCATACATAGAAGATAATTATACACAAAAATACCCACCATGGTTGTAAATGATGATTTTCACCGAAATCTTGTTGACACTTTTGTAATCAAACAAAAATGGCTAACAAATTTGAAAGAAGAAGAATAAGAAAAAGAAAAATAAGATGACACATACTTATTGCCCAGTGATGAAAAAAAAATGTGAAGATGAACATCATACACAAGAAGATGATTGTGACTATTATGTGGACAGTAAAGATTACAATTTTAACTAAGTTGTACATTTAATATATGTTTTGGAAGTACTTGTAGTATACCTTTATTTTATATAATTGCATATATTAATAACATGTTTTGATTTTTATTATGATTGAAATGATAATTCTTTTTTATATACATTGATTTTGACTCATAAAAAAATGATTTACATTCAACACTTAGATGGTAAAGAACAATATGTCGACTAGAAGGAAAGATGTTAGTAGAGTTAGAGGAAGGGATAAACATAATGGTAATAGTTGGTATGGAGATAGATCGATTCATCCAAATCCACAAAACACATAAGCAACCTCAACATCTGAATTATAAAATCAGTTATTATATTTATTTTAAACTTGTTTGGCTTATATTATTTTATAAGTCTAATATCCTATTATAAGACCACACATGAGATTTCTTGAATATTAAAAGGAAAATTCAAAGGAAGTTCGAATACTTACGAAGAGACAAAAAACTCAAACTCATATATGGTGAAATGTGGTTTGAAGAATTCTTGGTATAATCATATTTTTAGTAACATTTTTTCTATGATAATCATGTAACAATGTTTTTTACATGTTAACAATGTTGATTATTGTATTATAGAGAAAATACATGTGGTTACCTACACCCAACTCACAAAATAGAAGAACGTTGCATATAAAGCCTTTAAAGTTTTCTCAAACACTATGTATGAGGTCTGATATGGTGTTGATTTGGGGGTTTGAATTCATATTGCAATGAGACAACATTTAGAACAAAATTGGGACAACTAGGATTAACAAGACTAATAATAGGCTTTTTTCCCATTTTGGTGTACTTTTCAATTTTAATTCCCAAAATGGGTAGAAAAAAATTTATCTAACAAAATGGGCAAATTTTGCCAGCTAAATAGGCATAATTTCAAACTAGTCAAAATAGAAGTGACATGCTGGCGATTTCAATTAATGACATTAATTAAAATCATTTCTATCTCTGCAATCATTTTTTAATTATTTGATATTATGATTATTAGGTTTAACAATTAATAATAAAAAATTATTATATAATAATAATTAACAAATAATTTTTTAATTATTTAGCACTATGTTTGTTACTTTAACAATTAAAAAAATTAATAATAATAATTAACAAAACTGTAGTAAAAAAATTAAGACATATAAATTTATTTTAAATTAAAACAAAATAACATGATGATAATAATAATAAAAATAATTCATATGAATTTAATAATAATTATTATTATTTTTAAATTAAAATAAAATAACATAATAATAATATAATTAATAATAAGTGAATTTAATAATAATTATTATTTTTTAAATTAAATTTGTACGAAATTATTCTTATTATTATTATTATTTAAATTAAATCCATATGAATTTAATTAAAATTATTCTTATTATTATTATCATTATGTTATTTTATTTTAATTTAAATAAATTTGTATCTCTTAATATTCATGTTATAGTTTTGTTAATTATATAATAATAATAATAATAATTATTATTATTATTATTATTATTTATTTTGTTAATTGTTAAACTTAAGGATCATAGTATTAAATAATTAAAAAATAATTGAAGAGAGAGAAACAATTTTAATTAATGTCATTAATTGAAATCGCCAGCATGTCAATTTTATTTTTGCCTAGAAGATGATTAATTTATGCATTAGATCATTTTAAGAGACATGTATGTAATTTATTGTTATTTTTCAGTCTAATTACAAAAATAACTAGCTTTACTATTGTTTTTGTTAGAAACAAAATGCATATTTCACTCCAACATGCTGGGATATTTTTCAAAAGAATTATAAGATTGTTAATAAGACTTATGCATGTATATCCTCTAATGTTTGAAGAATTGTTATAAGTTAGATGTATTTTTATACTAATTGAGGCTTTTAGATCACTACTTTTTATGTCTATGTGACGAATGATTTAAATTTTTTTTATTTTAAAATTATTGGGAATTCAAAATGTGTAGATGATGTATTAATTTTGCACGATTTACTATTAAATCTCACTTTTATTTTTTCATAATAACGAAATAAAACTTGTCACAGGACACATCAAATAATAATGTGTTTAATTATTCGTCTAATGATGACATCAGTTTTTATATTATTAGAGGAAAGGACACAAGAGACTAAGTTTATGGACTAAGATCAACTAGTAAAAAATTTAAAAATATTTTCTTTATAAGTTCTTTAAATGTCATCATATCACGTAAATATGAACATATGAAGTATTTTGTATCCAACTTATATAAACAATTTAATAACTTGAAGGACATGATAATTAGCTCCTTAGAAGAGTGATATCACTTGTTTTGTATTCACATGTATAATTTTGTTGTATTTTCTAAATGTTTCATTAATAATATTTTTTACATTTTCTTATCATTAGTAATAAATTGGGTTTTTTTGTAAATTTATTTAATTTGTATTTTTAGATAAACTGGTATTTGTTTGTTGTTTTGGCCATAATTTTTTTTTAGGTATTATTTGAGAATGATTCTAGTTACATTGAATTTGTCATTTTGAAGTATTCAAATTGTATAAATGATTTGGAGTTTTGTTCTATTTTTAATAATTTTTAGTTTTGAAGTTAAGAGAGACGTGTTAAAATGTTGTATACATAATTATATTTTGTAATTGGAATTGAAGATAAAAGTAAGATTCAATTTAAGACAGATTCCTTTGTATTAATCAGATCTTACAAAAGACTTATAAAGTTTTAAAGTTTTTATTACAGACCTTACAATTCATTTTTCTAAATTTTAGAATTACTTTGTTTCTTCATATTCTTTTTTCTTTGATAAAAGGTTAGTTCTCTTATTTAATATACTAATTCAAGATCATGTAAATTCAAGAATAAGGTTTTGTACCAATTGCTTGATGTTCTGAGTTTTCTTTATCTCTAGTCTCATAATTGCAGGTTGAGATTATAATTTAAATTAGATTTTGATTGAGATGTTAGTTTGATAATAAGTTACAATTAGATGTAATAATATTTTGATATAGCTCATAATAATAATTTGTCATAAAAAGGTATTCAATTGAATTACTTGAAGTTGAATAAGTGCAAAAATTCTAATTCATGTTTACATATGATCATATTAATATTTACATGTTTCATATATTGTTCTTTCTTTAGAATTTAATTTATTTTTGCATTTAATTCTTCAATAATTCTTTAAAAAAACCCTAATTTGTTTGAATAACAAAAAAATTGATAATAAAAATCAATTAATTTGTATCCTAGCTTTATAAAAAAACGTAGATGCTTTAATTTCAAAATGATAAAAAACTTAGATGCTTTAATTTCAAAATGACATTGAATATCAAAAAAATTTTAAATTTTCACTTGACAATACATTTTCTTCGATCGTATATTTTCCATTGTAAATTTGAACTCCTCTTCTTATACAAGGAAAATATTGCAATGAAGTATTTGATAATGAATAGTTCATTTAATTTTATGACTTATATATACATATTACTACATGCAAATCAATTCATATTGTAAAATGTTAAGAATGTGTATATTTTGCTTCCTTTAAAATATTTATCGGTAGTTTGGTTAAAAGTTTAGTTGAAAAATGAAGATAATATATATTTATTAAAAGTAAACAAGTTAATATCCACAAACAAACATAACACCATATATATATATATATATATATATATTATTTGCTCGCTTGAAGTAAAGTATATGTTTAAGTAACTATATTAATAAAAGTTATTTTGAATAATAAAATTGAGCTTCACCCGATCAACAAATTTTGTCTTCTTTAAAGTGTTAATTAGTTGTTCTAAGAGATATAACCTCCTTTTTCCCTAAAGCACATTTTCTTTTCACTTAATTCATTTTGTCTTTATTATAAGCAACCAACACTTGTTTGTTCAAAAGATATGTTAATTCTGATTAAGCAAGACACTCTCATTCTCACTCTCGCTTAAAGAAGAGATTATCTTATTTTAAGGAGATCATAAATTTTTTTACTTTGAATATCTTTTATCCTATTTAAAAGGACGAAAATAGAATCTTAAAATAACTACATACTTACTTAAGTGACGAAACATTATGATAGAAAAATGTTTTTTTAACATAATATATACTTTTTATAACTAAAATAAGAAATTTTTAACCATTTTTTTATTACATTATGTTTCATCGTAGATTTCATACTAATATTTTGTAACAAAAGTTTTTATATTGCATGACAAATTTTTATTTTATTTTGTAATGATTTGTTTGTCACAATATTACATTATTTTGGTAGTAAAATACATGTATTTTGTTTTAATTTTAAGTCTTTGAAAAACTTTACTCAACTTTTGGTTGATGTGCTCTTTTTTTAATTTTATGGTTCTCTTAAATTTTCATAAATTTTTTTCATTTTAAATTATTACTTTAAAAGTTGGTAAAAGAAAGACAAATGCTATGTACTTTATATACACATTTTAAAGTACATATAAAAACGAAACATGGCTATATTTTAATAATGAAAGCATATTTACCCGAATAAACATTGGCATTGCATATGTATTGTATAAACAAAATTGTGAAAACTAAAACAAAGAAGGCACATCCTTTGAGGCTCATGCACACCATGTTCCTATGCTTCCCTCTACCATACCTCTTCTCCTTTTTTTCTCCTATAACACCAATAAGTAATAACACACCATTGGTGGGTCCTTTGTCTTGTGTTGTAACTTGATGTCTTGTAATCACATCAACCATGTTTTTTTGTGCTTCCTAGTCACTTCACTTTGACACATTTAATTAGTCCTATATCTAACTCACTCACTTCACTTCTTCAATCACTTTCTTCCATTCCTTATTTCCTTTAGATTCTCCAAATACTTTTTGGTACATTATTTTTAGATAGTTTTATAATCATATATTATAATTTTGCAAAATTAATATAAGTGTTTGTTTATCAGATCTCTCGAATAATTAATAAATAAATAAATAATAGTTCAAAATAAAAGACAAATACAACATAAATAAAAACATGCACGTACATATGCAATAATTGCTATTTAGTCACTGTTTAAAAGTGCTGGCAATTTCTATTATCAGCAGTGAAAATCTTTTTAGTCATTATATTTTTTTGGTAAAAGTTAAAATTTTACTTTGGTTTTGAACAATAAAAAATAGTATTAAAAATAGGCATTGTTGATTAAGATAAACTATAATTTTGATTATAAAAATTTCTAGACTCTATACCTATAATATTTCTTTTCTTTTTTACTTTATTTCTTTTTTTTTTCCTCAATCCGCACATCATAAAAATTTTCTACCGCACATTTTTTCTTCTTCAAATCTTAGGACAACAAAACAAAAGTGAGACCCAAAGCTAAAGGAACATTTAACAATGCTATAGACAAGGTAAACCTATAAAACGAAAATCTAAGTCTTGCTACTTAAGTTGCTCAAAACACCAACCAAGCAAGATTTCGATGCATGTGTGACCAAAACATCCACACATCAACATTCATATTTAGTATCCATATATAAGATGGACAAAATACCAATAGATTAACTTGTTCTTTCTAAGTGAATGAGCTGGTGCTTTTTTTTATCTTTTGCTTTTGAATACAAATAAAGTTTTGGAAATAAGAGATATATTAGTTCCTCCTTTAAAATGTGACAAGTTACATTGATAAACTTTTAAGTAATACTTTATTTGATTATACGCATAATCATCAAAAACACTATTGAAGAAGAAGAAATCTTTTATTAGGACGGTTACTTGTATTTATTATAGAAAACGGTGATAAAAGAACTCTTTTGATTTGCTAATTATATAAAATCTTACTTATTTGAGGAGATCATTAATAAAGAGTATGATATTTTTTTCATAATAAATTTCAAACTTTGGAACCACAATACCATTGAAGATACACACATTTATAAAGCTAACACAATTATCAGCTTCAACACACTAAAAAAGAATCACATCTATAAAGACAACATATAAGAAAGATTTTCTAGTTTGAACGATCTTACATTACTTAAGTGATGTAATTCTAGAGAATAAAATTTGGTTTGTCTCTCCTCATTCAAATGTTTATTCTACTCTTAAACGCCCATCCTTGTAACACTTGAATGCCCTTGTAATACTTTAGGGTTCTTGTAATACTTGAGTGCTCTGAGCGATATATTTGTTGTATCACACACAAGTTTCAAAAGTGTTAAATACACCACTTCACCAACACTTAAGTAATCATGTTATCTATTGATTGTTAACATATAGTTAAATGGTTTCACATATTTTAAAATTCCATACATCATCGTCAATTCTTAACTCTTGACCATGTTATCGTTTGAACACTATTTTATTTTATAAGAGAGAATTTCTCTCACTTAAATTTTAAGTCATAACCTAAACTATACACACTATTTCTTGAACATTCATGTTGGTGCTTAAGTCACAATTTGTGGTACATATTATCATTCACTCCTTTAAAGTCACTTAAGTTGTACATGACTACTTAAGAAATATCAACTTCGAAAATCAAATTTTTCACAAACATCCCTTACATTTCAGTTTTAACACCACATACTGTACACACTTTTACTTCATACATATATATATATATATATATAAAAGTCTAAACAATATTCAACTGAAATTAACTCCCTTTACTTTGGATTTACTTAGCAACTCTTTGTTTGTATATTTTAATAAATTTAATTGAGGTTTATCAAGATTTACACCAACAACATATTCCCTTTACAAAATATCTAAAAAGAAGAAGACCATATCTTAGTAGATAATGAACTACTTACACAGGTTAAAAATTTGATCTGTTAAACTTGATGTTCACCTTACCATTCCCATATAAATAATATAATCGGATGACATAACAATATTCATATTATTTTCCTTTTACTATTCTTATAGAGAATTTAGAAAGAAACTGATATTTAAAAAGATAAAATTATAACAGAATAAATAATAAACATTTATATTTATTTACTATTCCATATTCTTTAAAAGGTTCATTTTAACAAAACTTCATATATTACCATGGTCGAGATAATTTTTTTTACTAGTCACTTGTATATGAAATGCTCTTATAAGAGAATAGAAGAAAAAAAATTAAATTATTTATTGACAAAGTGGTGATAATAAGTTGTATATATTATATATGCTTGCAGGAAAATGGAGACAAATTCTAATCTATTATACCAATACAAATGAGTGAATATATGGATTATACATCATATAATAACTAAACATTATACAATTATTTTGTCATAAACCACATTGGACAAAGTAAACAGCAACTCCACCAGTAAATTTGATCTGCACGTCAAAACTGTAAGAAAAACTCAACCACTAATATTTCCAACTTGCATGATAGTTAATTAAGTTTGAGTGTTACAATTAAAAGAAATGTGCTGTGACCAGAGACATTATTCCACAACAACCACCCTAATCAAACACTAAACTGAATGCTCGTGTTACACTAAATATGTCACACATCAATAACTATTGGAAAAGGATGAAAGACAGCACACTGGCACTGTCGAGAGGGAAAACAATCTCGTACTAGACAGAAAAACGAGGGCATGAAGGAGGAGCAAGAGGAGCCCTGTACGAGGTGAAAGAAAGTGTAACTTTTTTAGAAGAAGCACAGGGCACCAATAGTAACTCACACATTTCATGGTGTCATGTTTTGGGAGAGAAACAGGAAATTAAGTGTGACAGGTGAGAGAGAATAAGAGGGTCTACAAATGTAGCATTGAAAAGATAGATAAAAAGAAAGAGATTGAATTGAATTGAATTGAAGTGAAGTGAAGGGGTGATAGATATGAATGAATGAGATGAGATGAGATGAGACAGATAGGATAGGATGTTTGTCCCACGTGCTGCCGTAGGAAGGTGGTTTGGCACGTGGCTTCTTTTTGTGGCGGTTGGAAGCTGATATTGATGCTGTCTGTCACCTACTGATGAATTCAACTCTCTTCTCTCTTCTTCTCACCATTTTTGTGCTGTGTTTGCTTCACGCAAGACCTCTTCTACTACCCTTTCTTTCTCTACTATACAACTATATTCCCTCCCTTCTTAACTTTCTTTGCTTTGCTTGCGTGGCTTTAAAGTTTCAAACTTTCAACCAAATTCAGCCCCCCACAACCCCTAATAACCTTAACAAAATACTTCTCATCAACCTTGCAAACCATTCGTGGAACCCACTTGAAACAATCATAGAATATTTGAAATTTAATAGAGAGAAATATATGGCGTGGGAAGAAGAAAAAGTGAAAAAGAAATCATCTATTACATGTATATATGTGTGTATTATATGAGTGTCTATGTACTACTATTTCATAAAAGTATACAAAAGTAAAAGTTTGTTTTTTTGAATTAATATTTCTCTCAAAAGATTCAGTATATGGTTTACATTTTTTATATTATTCTTTAATGAAGTTGGAGTTTTACCATGTTTCATTTTAATAGAACTTGTTATTATGAGTGGAACTTAAACTTTAAATGAAGAGATATCAGTAGCATATTTTCAGACACATATATGTTTAAGCTAAGTAGGATTATTTGGTGCCATGAAATTATTTTTCTGAATAGTGTATGAAGGAAACAACCGCACTTCTAGTTGATTTACACATACTCAGCATAGCACTTCTTTGTTATTAACTAAAATTTGTTAAAAATATCAAAATCAGACGAGTCTTCATTTTTGTTTAATGAGTGATTTTGTTAAATTTTAACTGATAAAAAACATTAAAAAATTGTTGGAAGAATGTTTTCTTCAACACTCTTCAAGGCAAGGAAGAGTGATATTATAAAATACTTAAGAAATTGCGTCTTCCATTGATACACCTTTCTCACGTCTCATTAATTAAAAACTAATTTGTAATACTTCTCACAGAAATTTCATAGGATTACTGAAATCAAAGTCTTTGCTAGAAGCCAAATTAAAACTAAACCACCAAGCTAGTCCATCTCAAGTGAGTGACCCACCACCAAAAGCATTCACTCATTATTCTCTCCACATCAAATCAAAATCAAGTTAACAAGTAACATACAAACCCCTCATCACACCTCATTATATATATCTTTCTTGTGTCCCACAAAAAATTTTGGTTCAACCCTGAGCAAGAAAAAGATTAGGCCAGTTTCTGGCTTCAGATTAGATTTTAGAGAGAGAAGGGATGGATTATGGTGGAAAGATTGGTGGAAGTGAAAGAGGTGGGCCTTGTGGTGCCTGCAAGTTTCTGAGGAGAAAGTGTGTGAAGGGTTGCATATTTGCACCATACTTTGACTCAGACCAAGGAACTGCACATTTTGCTGCAGTGCACAAGGTGTTTGGTGCAAGCAATGCCTCTAAGTTACTCATGAGAATCCCAGCACACAAACGTCTTGATGCTGTTGTTACTCTTTGCTATGAGGCTTTGGCTAGGGCTAGAGATCCTGTTTATGGTTGTGTTGGTCACCTCTTTGCTCTTCAACAACAGGTTCATCTCACTCACTTCATTTCTCCCTTTCATTTCTCTCCTTCTTTGTTCCCTCTTTTCCTTTCTAATTGGTCCTCACAATAGTTTTTAAACAAAAGTAAGAGGCAAATCCAACAAGGGTTTAGATTTCTTTTATGTATCCTTCTTTGCTGGTTTGGTTTTCTGCATTTCTGAGCAAAACCAGATAATGCATGTTTCTCAGCTGCTTCATTTGAAAAAATAGTCATTCATTAAAAAAAAAATCATTTCTCATGAGATAGATATTTATTCTAATGAAAGGAAATGGTAAAATTCAGATAACAGTGATTCAAACAAGATTACACATGTGAAGAACTATTAGAAATATCAGAAGTTGGAAAGTTAAGAGAATTGTTACACACGTATAAAATTAATAGCATATCTCATTACACCCTCTTTATTGATCATTCTCTTCATTATTGTTACTTTTCCTTTTGTTTCTAAACCATGAATTAGTGATGCACTGAATGTGTTGGAACAAATACTTAACTTGCTTGTTCTTAAATCCTTAGCTAATTCACACTGCACACTGCGTTTTAGATCAATCATTCACCACTACAATAGGCTTCATTATTGTAGCTTAAACCGGATAGGGATTAATATTTTAACACATAAACTGCTAGTGATCATGCTAACATGCGCCTGGGTGTGAACTGGTCCTACACTTGTACTTTCCAGTGTAGTCTCTTGACAAGTATCACTGTTCTGCATTCCTCGTAGGTCAAGATCTTACCATTTAGGATATTATTATAGTTTGTACATTGTACTGTTTGCTTTGACACGTTTGTTAGCTTTTGGACTATTTTTCCATGGAAGCCATACACTACTTAATTAGGACGCCCCCTATAAGGGTAGGTAGGTTTTGTGATTTCAAGGTAGCCATAGATATATATCCATAATCAGGTATACTATACTATTATTACCAGCTACTGCTAATTAATACTGAAATACCATGTTTTTACTATGGTAGTAGTAATAATAAACAAAACCTACCCTAAAGGTCAACATTTAGCATAAAAACTTGGGCACCTGAAATCCATGTGTGTTGAAAATTAGGTTTTCAATGGACAAAACTTTGTGAAATTCATGGTATTTATTAATATTGGTATATTTTTTTTATGAAGAGAGAGGGGTGGTGGTGGTAGCCGCCAACTGGGGTAGCTGACTATGGAGGCTTGTTTTGTTGCTTGCCGGAACCACCAAGCAACAAAATTAGCAGCTCGAGAAATATTCAAATATTTTCAGTCTTGACTTTCAAACTCTTGCTACATATACACATTTGTATATTAGTAAATGGTGATTAATGTTCACAACGTATTAAAATTAAGTGGTTTAAAATGATGAAGATGTTCCTTCACGTGAGTATATTGAAATAGTTCCTTAATATTGATGTGTGAGGAAATTTCAGTCTAATGAAGTGTTGTTTAACTATGAATAATATCTGATTTTGTACTTGAAATTTGGTGGTGTTAATATTTATAATGTAATGATCACTGAATTGCAGGACACTGTCTGGTGTATAAAAGTCTAAAAAATTCACACGCTTGTACTAGTTGTATATTATATTCAGCACGCTAATCAACTCAGTTACCATATACTGAACTATTACTCCAAACAATTAGTTATTTTATCTGCAGTTTTTCTACTGTATATTTTTTATCTCCTATTTGACAAATTGTGTTTTTGAGTTGTATGAAACTTTATAAACTTAATCTACTAATTAGTTAAAACTAAAGATGTAAAGTGGTAGATTTATTTATTAAAATGCGTATTATAAGATACCAGTTTCCAATGTTGGTTTGACATGTTGGTTTGACAAGTCTATGCTATGACTAAGGTTGTTATTTATTATTGATCATCTTATTAGATAAAGTTGCATAGTCTTATGATACAATAGCAACAACCCTTTTCCTTATATTGGAGAATGCATCAAGTATTATCTAAATTCTAAGATGCAATAATTGACTAGTAGAACCTCTCTACATGTTCATCCATGATACCTCTGATTAACAACAGTGGAAATAGTAAGATAACACTTGCACGTACTACACTATATATACAATGTTTTTGTTCCAATTTTGTGGTCATTATTGGGCAGAAACACACCAATTGGTTCCTCAACTTTAATTAGGTAGAATTCCATTTTCTCTGTGATTAGTTACCAAATAACAATTAAGTAATCCCCCTTCTAGATTCTGCAGAGAGAAAGGTAAAGCAGTTTTGGATAAGCTTGATCTTGTCCTTTGCTGCAATTAAACAAGCATGCAAAATAAAATATTGAAGCTTAAGTTTATCTTTTATCACTGAATGAGAATATTCTTCACATGCATGTTGAGTATGATAAAATTTATTAAAATGCCGGCACATGATTGAGGTATGTGGCCATAATCTTTATCTCTTTATCTGTGACAGTCTTTTACTATTGTCTGTTCTATGATCTGGTAAAAGTACTTTTTTGATCAGTTAATGTGTTAATCCCTATCTTTAGACAAATTGTTCTAATAATATGACTACAGAATGATTTAGTTATCATATTTTATCAAAGCATATTTACATATATAGTAATTGTCAATGTGATATATAAATAATTGTAATTGAGATGCAACTGATATGTAGTGTTGTTTACTATAAGTGGTTTACAATTTCACTGCCCTTTTCATGTAATAGAATAGAGCACAAGTAAGAAACAGTATGTTTAGTGAAACACGGAGTTATTTAAGGCTACATTTATCATCTATTTTCACAAGTTTTAATTGTATACCATAATTCCAATTATATTTATGGAAAAATTTATGGGAGCAAAATATGTGAGGAGAATAGTTGTCCCTTAACTACTAGTATTTTGCTTTCTCAAAAAGTTAGTTACATGACTTTCAGCTGTAAAAAACTTTTTTCTGGTAAAAGAAAAAGGAAAAAAATCAATATTATTATATGGTATGTTGTTATCAATTACTTAGAGTTTGATGGCTACAAGCTACCATCATGATAAGCACTTTTATTCTGTATTTAAGATGGTTGCTTTATCAATTCTTCTAAACTTGTAAAAAACCAGTTAGAAAGATGAAAAATTGACAGATCTAAAACATGGCATTTGTATGACATGGTATGGTAGAATGCACAATGATTAACGAGATTTTGATCTGGATTATGCAGGTGATGAACTTGCAGGCTGAGTTAACCTATGTCCAAGCCCGTCTTGCCACAATGCAGCGCATGCCAATGGCAGTAGCTCCTCTTCCACCCCCTCAAAGCTCTTCACCACAAACTCTTCCTTCCTCAGATCATTTGGCATCAAATGCTGACATGCAAAGTGTCCCTATTATGCACTATGATCCTCTTCAACCACATTCAGCATCATTCGAATTAAGCAGCATCCTTTTCAATCAATCAGATCAACAAATGGAGGATAGGGAACTCCAAGCTTTGGCTCGAGAATTTGTGACCAAATACTTGCCCGGAGTAAGGTTCCAGCAATCTAACTCTCCCTAAGCATATCTTTGCTTACCCTTTTCTTGTCTTTTGCTTTTGCTAATCATGTAACTCTACTTTATGTGCTGAGTTTGTTGATAACTGTACTATTGGAAGAGTACTTTCAAACATGAAGAATCATGTCACAACCAATGGCTATCCCTTTCTTTGGCTTAGAAATTCTCCTCGTTCTTTCATTGGAAATTGGACAATATTATTCATCTGGTGTACCAAGTTCATAGAACGTTTATCTGGTTTTTCATAGATTCTAAATTCTGAAACATCTAAATGTTAAAAGGTTCTAAGCAAAGTTACCATCGATGTCGAGAACAACGTTTTCATGGCAGCATGTTTCGCGTAAAACTAGAGAAAACCTTAGAAACATCAAACGTTCTACGATAAAAAAAATAATCTCGTCATTTGATTGGCATAAATTAAAGAATTTTGCAACCAAGTGTTACACTGAATACATAATTTTTTTAATAGAAAATTCTGATAAGAACACTTTAAACATTACGATATTGATCACACTTTATATTATAAGGGCTTCAAAAACAATCGTTAACATTCACAAAAATGCAATTATCATCCTAGGATGACAATGATTACCTTACGAAAAAGCATGGCACCAAGTTCTACTAATATGTTCACAAGAATCAACTTAAAAAAAGCTGATTCTGTAAGAACATTTCCATCAACGTCATATCATTACAAATAGTAAAAATGAAAACTTGCACTGATAAGTAGCCACCCTATTGGAAATTACCCAGAGTCTGTTGCAAACCATGAAGCAGACACATCAACCACAGACCAAACAAATAACAATAAACAAAACAAGAATGAATAGTATATTTAAAGAACAACCCACGTGACAAGTGAACCTTAAATACTCCACTCCACCCATTCTGCTGAACTGTTCAATGAATGATACTGAAGCAACAGTACTCAAAAGTTCCCTGCATCTTTCTGATCATGTCCGCTGTTTATTAAACTCAATGCCTCACAAACTTGGAAAGAATTAGTGCATTACGTCCAAGTGAAAAAGAAAATTCAGCCTCATGCAATCTCCAAGCAACAATGACAAAATATCACCATGATGTAACAGTTGAAATCCAGTGATTTTCAGAATACGTCAATCACTATGAAGGAGATAAACTATGTCAAAATGACTAGGAGACTCTTTTCTGTGTACCCTGTGTATTATTTTTTTAACAGAAGTGCATCATCAATAGTGTATCCATGATATTATTTGCATTAAGACCATAGAATTATTCCAACCATACACATGTTAGAAATTATTGTTCTTCTATATTCTCATACATTACATATTTCTTTGATCATATATGTAGATATACTTTTCCTAGATGATTAAAAAATAAATGCATTTTTTTAGGTATAACATAAGAACGGTTATTAAGACACGTTACAAAATAACTCTTTCATCCACCTATAAGAATAACTAATGTCACATTTGATCATCTGCACAAGACTACTAAGCGAAAGACACTGGTCAAATAACTAATTTGGATCACTAATTAGGATTGTCATATCTCTTTATCTTGAACTTTGGTTAATTTTTATCTATTATTATTTTTTATTAGGACAATTGTGAGCTATGATTATATCAATTATGATAATTACTAAACATTATCCCACTAATTAAGGATCTCTTCATTTCTTTATTTTATCGATTGGGATAGTTGTTAAGTATGACCCTATTAATTATGAATATCTTTGTAAGCCTTTTGTAAATATTATTAACCAAAAATTAAAAGGGACTCTGTCAAAGATGAGCCTGCTTCTCACTTTACCAGAGTCACAAGAAGGCTCATAACTCTAGATCCACATCTTCACGCCTTCACAATTTTCAGCAATAAACATACACATAAGAACAAAAGACAAGAAAATACTGAACAGTGACAGAGGAAAACAACAGAATAGCCAAGGGCTAGAGATGACCGATTCCCAATCCCAATAAAACAAAGCAAAGAGAAAAGAACCAATTTTGGTCCCAGGTCTAATGTTCCTACATTCATGTCAGAGTCACGGACCTTCATGACAAGAAGGATGGGTGTCTGACTGTGACAGTTTATTTCTCCATTTTTTTCTTTGTATGTTTCCCAGCATTCAAAGGGTGGAACAGAAGCCATTTACATCTTTTGAGACACATGTATCAGCCCATACATAGTCTCTTGCATAATTCTCAATAAAATAAATGAAAACAATATATTCTTCCACACAACAATAAAGCATTATCTCACTGGTATACATTCTTCTATACTTATCTAAAATTCCAAATCAATTTTTTTTTGCACACGTTTAATAACTAATAACTACCTTACGATAACACTTCCAAGCTATGAAATCTATTGTTGCTAGACATTAGAAACGCAGCCATTATGGTCCAGCAGTTGCAAGTTTTAGAATATTCCAGAGCACAACAAATTAGTGTTAAAACTGATACCACATCAGAATTCTTCGACTCAAACTGATGAAACCTTTGAGCATAATTATGTTATAAATAATGAAGAATATGATCCAATTTCATAAATCTTAAAAAACATGTACAAAAACAATGCATACTTCCATATTTATCTGAGATTCCAAATCCTGTTGTCTGGGTATGTAAAAATTGTATTAACACCTCCAAGCTATGAAAAGTCTATTGTTGCTTGACTTTATATGGTGTTATGTTCTAAAAGTTGGAAGTTACAGAATATTCATGAGCCCATCTACGCATACTCTTGTCAGATCAGATCAAAATTCTTTGATTCTCGACTAAACCTAATGAAATATTAGAACATAATTACTATGATAAAGATTGACATGAATCAAAAGGAATGATGAAGCCACAAATGAAGAATATGATCAAATTTCATACAGATTACAAGCATGCAAGAGAGTGTGCCATAAAAGAGATTCAAGACTTCAAAATGGACCATGTCTAGCATAGTAATGATTGAAACACAATGAGAAACAAGAAATAGATTCTATGCTGTGCTTTAAGCTCAAACGCCAAGCCTGCTAACTACATAAGGAAGCATACCTAATTTCAGGTTATAACATGATCTTCTTGGTCCTTACTCCTTACAGTGTCTGGTATATTTCTCCAGATCAGTAACCTTCAGAGAGCCAATGGGAACTTATGAAAGACAGATCTAAGATTATAATTAGGCACTTGAAAAAGGTTACTAAATTGAAACAAAAAAATAAAGGACATATTTATCTAACCTATATGTCTGTTACAAAACATCCATGAGCAGCATATAGTTACAACTTACAGGTAATTTAATATGCACAAATACCAATTAATACAGAACAATAATCTAAGATTCTGATCATAGGAATCGTAACCACGGTACAAAGAACCCTGATAGTCTTAAACTGTTTTCCACAAACTTAAAATATATAGCCAGAAGTGACAATTTTATCTGACAAGGAAAGATCCTACTTTATGAGTATATACAAAGAGAACAGTTCTGGTCAAAGTCTCTAGGAGGACCCTAACCGGAGCATTCAGACTTCGACAAGAACAAGAACTGCTTAAAAAAATATATTAACGGCAGCACAAGAACTCATTAGTTGATATAAAACATGTTCATCCACATTTTCATGAAGATACAATTGCATCCATTGGACTTCCAACAAGGTAGGCAATACAGTGGTAACATTTAAATGCAGAATAGGTTCAACAATGCAATCAAATTTTGGTACACATCTTCGGGATTCTTCACTGAACTTATCTAACAATGTTGGGAGTCTAATTACATTTAAAAATGTATCTTCAGGTAGGAACAAAACCAAAATCTCTGAAACATTTATTCAACAAGTAGCATAAACATTAACTGTTGAAAATTGTGCCACCCGCCATTAAAATCCCAAGCTTAAATTATGGTTAATGTCTTGAATGCCTCTTGACATGGAGAAGGCAGAGATCTGTTCTAAAAATATCAGTTGAATAAAAATTGAGGAATGGATTCATATTTGTGGCGAAGTTCAATCTAAAGTGTGGTGTACTTTCTATTTTATTCTGGTGGTCAATGATATCTGCCTCTTAAATTGTTTCATTTCTTAGCCAATCCTATATTCAAGCTTCATATATTATGGCATTTGTCACAAGAACAACCACGGTATAAGATAAGGATGGGGGCTACAAGAATCTCTAAATATCATAATTTTGAAGTTCCAGAGAGGGGGAAAACTGGATGTACCTGAAAGCATTTGCTATGGCACCAAAAACCTTCATTCTTCAATTCAGTACTAATGAGATTGTCACGGCATGTGCCAAGAAGAAACAAACAACGAGACTGAGCTACAGATGATGTATTGGGTTGTCTCACCCCTATGGCATAAAGCTAATAATCTTCAAATTGCACCAGAAGCTAAATGATCTTTTGCATATAAGAAATGAGAAAATATATAAAGCTAATGGCCGGGGAGTACAACTCATACAAGTTCAATATGGAAATAAATCACCAATAGTTCTTCGTAGTACATACAAATATCTCTAAAGTTCTAAAGCAGATCACTCAAAACACTGATGTGCATTATAAGGACCAAGATTAAAAAAGAAAAGCCGAAGTCCATGAACAAGGTTAACAGATATAGTCATACTCATAACGAAGTTATGTGCAAGAAGCATACTGGTTATACTTTACAGAACCACAAGCAATAACAATAAATAATAAATACACCTAAAAGGCATGATGTGAGCGGCTCCAATCTTCTGTATACATAAATGTACAATCCCTCTTCTATTTGTTGGAAGGGGTAAAAAGCCATTAGCCAGGATGACAGAATTTGATCTCTAAGTTAGAGTAGATTAACTTGAATGTTCATGGCACTATAAAATCTCTCCATGACGGAATCCACTATCTCCACAATCAGCACCAGTATCCAAAGCACAAGGAGAATCATACCATTTAGAATTGTCCTGGTAGAAACTATCAACCTGCATACAGCCAAGACCTACTACATCTGAAACTATCCCCTCGTCATGCCTGATCATTCTGATGGGCTTGGATAGTTTACTATCCTCCTCACAATCAAGAATGCTCTTCTCATCAAAGTCACTGCACTTCAACCACTTCTCAGGCTTACAACTGTCACTCATGAGATCCTTCTCACTCCTGCACTCACTCCTCATCTGATCCCCCCATGAAACCACCTCCCCCAGTGTCCTGCCAAAACTATCCTCATCATCCTCAATCAGCTCTGTGTCCTTGCCATCACCATAAATCCTCTCATGATGGTTACTCCAGTTAGCCAGATCATTGTCCCCAACCAACACATCATCCACCTTATCAGTAATCAACTCTGCTGGCTTCAACCCCATCTCCCCTATGCTCCTAACCTTGTTCAAAACCTCATACAATTCCCTGGAAACCGACCCCAACAAATCCCTCGGCATCTTTGCAACCTTCCCCTCCAACATCCCCACCTCATTCCTCAACTCCTGCACCTGTTGCAGCACTGAAAACTGCAAATCCCCACCATCCTCCTTCCCCAACAACCCAAACCCTCCCTCCCCATCCATCTCCTCACTCACCCCATACACATTCTCCTGATCCATCAAATACCCGCCACCCTTATGCCCAACAACCCTATGCATAATCCTGGCATTCCCATCCAAAGGCCCAGGCTCATGCCCAGAATGCACAGCATAAAGCTTGAAAACCGCCACCCCCTCTTCCTGATACACAAAACTCTTATCCTTCTCATTGTAATTCGCAATAGGCACAATAGCCCTAATCCTAAACCCACATCCACACCTCTTGGAAGCATAAGGCTCCCTCTTCAAAACCTTAGATTTTTTAGCAGCAGGCTCACCAGCCCGATGGCAAGCATAGTCCTTTACCTCAGCCATGAAAGGCTTATACCTAATATACTTCTGCCTGATGCAAAGCACAACCTTATGCTTCGCCGCAAGCTGCTGGAGCCTAGAGGGCACTTCCCTGGCGGGGACATCGAAGCTCTCAGTGTACTCGAAGCGGCGGCGCTTACCGCGAGAAGCGGAGGGCTCGGCAGAGCCCTCCGCCGCACAGCAGGCGGGGCAGGCGGCGACGCAGACGCGGATGAAGCTTTCTGGGATGCCGTAGAACTTGGCCCCGACGGTCCAGTGCTGCTTGATGCGCTCGAGGGTGTCTTTGAGGTTGAGGTGGTTGAGGTCGGTGTCGGCGTGGTGGGACATGACGATGTGCTGCCATTGGTCGACGTGGGGGACGAATTGGTGAGGGTTGTTTTTGAAGCAGAGGAAGTGGGAGTTGGTGGAGGGGTCGTGGTGGGTGGTGAGTTTGTCTTGGATGCGTTTCCAGGCGGTGAGGTAGGCGGTGTCTTCGTTGCGGTCCTTCCAGACGGTACGCCAGGAGGCGAGGACGGAGCGGGGAGTGGCGCCGCGGATGTCGGAGGGGGAGGGGAGGCGGTGGAGGAGGAGGGAGCGGAGCATGAGGGCGTGGGAGGAGGGGGTGAAGGTGTAGAACTGGGAGGAGATGTGGGGGTCGGGGGAGATGAAAAGGGGTTTGGAGGGAGGGGAGGGGGAGGAGTGGGAGGAGGAGGGGGAGGAGGGGAAGAGGAGGGAGAAGGAGGAGGAGGAAGGGTCGGTGAGGGGCGGCGGCGGAGGAGACAGATCCGGCGGCTGTGGGAGGAAGAGGTCGTCTTCTTCCTCGCGCTTGTTGGAATTCATGGGACAAAACTCTGAATCCAAAGAACCGAAAATGGGGAAAGTGAGCAGTGACTTTATCTCTCACTCTCTCTCTCTCTCTCTCTGCTTCTGTTGCCGAGGTTTTGTGTAGTGTTGAGTTGTGTTTGATGTGTCTGACATGTGTGTCTGTTTGGTTGGGGTTTGGGTTTGGGTTCGGATTTGGGTTCGGCTTGTTTTTTCTTGTTGGTGCTTTTCTACATGGGAATTTTTTTTTCATAAATTGCAGATGAGAAAAATTATGTTAGAACAACATCCTAACAAGGAAGGGATTTTGTGTTCACCATTGATGTTTTTTGTTCATGATGTTTTACTCTGATAATTGTAATTTTTACACTAAGATAAATGTTTGTATGATGGATATTTTATGTAGTTTGTTAAGTGTAATCTAACTTGACCAAGTAATTATAAATTTGATCTAATAAAAAATGGAAAATTTTGAATTGAGGGGATTAAATTCATATTAAAAAGTAAGATAAAGAATAAAGATGTATTTTAACTTTGGTAAAAAAAATTACAAGTTTTATCAAGGGATTCATCTCATTTGCATGAACCTAATACTTTTTCTGGAGATGATGAGAGTGTCTAGTAACATACAATCTTTATGAGCAAAGATGAGGTGGCAAAAGTAAAAAATGTAAAGCTGTAAGGTCTTGTAATTTTTAGGTAATTTTCTCTAAATAATTATGAAATTTTATTTATTATAATTATTTTGATCATGCATTATGTGAACTTATCTTTTTTTTATTAGGGATAATGTGCCTATTATCTACCTTAATGATTGAGATTTTTCATCGCCTTGTCTCTTTGTTATTTGCATCGAAAAAATTCTATTGAGTAATTATGAACGTAACACTTGCAAGATTTTAAGTAAATGTAAAAATATCTAAAAATATCATATATTTCTTTTTTTTATTTTGTAAACGAGGTTTATTTTTATAGAGGGTAAATATTTATTTGTTTGTCAATATTTTTAATATTTTTTTCTAACTTTTTGTTTGAATGGTAAAATTTTGAAAATCTAAAGATTTTTTTAATGATTTTGTTAGATATAAAATAGATGTCATTGTTAATTGATTTGTATTTAAATTACTTCAAAAATTATCATCGTGTTTTAGTTTATATTTTTTTTATCATTATGTTTTTTTTAGTAAAATAAAGAATGAGTCATATTTAATAGATGATGATATTTTTTCTTAATTAATTTTTCCATACAAAATAATTTTGTAGTATTTTTTTTCTTAATTCTCATTAATTATTAGTTATTGTGATTTTATTAATTTTTTGTGAATCAACTTGATGACTAGAAGATACTTATGTCTATAGGTAACTTTCAACACGATTATCATGAGGATTGACATGTTCAATTCAATACACTCGTCCATTATATATTCCACATATAGCTTCTAATCAACATCAGTTCTTGAGTCTCTCCCAGAAAACAAGGTCTATGAGAATGAATTGTGATACATTGACAAATGCAAACTCAGCCAATGTTCAAGAAAATCTATTCTCAACATTTTTCTACTCATATAAGACATGTTTATTATAAAATAGTAAATAATCTACATATACAAGGTAACGAAAGAAACTCACATATCCATCTCAATCTATCATCAACAAAATTTCCAACACTCTTTTATATATGTGTTTGTTGAAACATTTCATCAACTTGTTATAAAAAAAGTCACACAAAAGCACAAGAAACTCATATATTAAGTTTTTTCCACGTTATTCTTAGTGAAAAGGGTTTTAATGACACAACTTATGGGATTTGGCATCAAGTTTAGGGATTTGGATATCCTTAACTTGACTAAAACTAAAGCGAAGCTAGATTGGACATAGATTGAAACTGTATTGAAGGTACATTCAAGTTAGGACACAAAAGTTAACAAATCCAAACAAAAGGTTAGGGAATCAAAGCCAACATAGATTGAACCTAAGGCACAAAAGGGAACAAAACTAAAAGTAAATTGAAGTCAAGTCATGAAAAGGAACGAATGCAAATGAAAGGGGACAAATGTGAATACGAAAGAAACGAAGTGAATGCAAAGCAAATATTTTTAGAAGGTGTGACACTCGTTTTGAGGCATTCAAATTCGAAGGGAAGATTACATTGTTTCATAATTACAAAGCTTATGGAAATTTTATATTTTTAATAATTAAATTTTTTAATTCATAGAAAACATTTGGATGTAATGGATGTCTTTATTTCTGTACAAATCGAATTAATGTTATGTATGAATTATACTCATAGAAATTTTTTCCACCCCAACATGTCAAAATTTTGTACATAATTATTCTACATACAGACATTATAACACTATTCTAATACTATCTATAAATAAACTGGTACTATCATCATTTATATATAAATTTTAATTCTACGTAATATTCGAATGTAAATCATCGTTTATCTATAAGTATAAATTTGTAGTAAATAAACAACAAATTTCTTGTAATAACAAGTTTTATTTATTTATTATATTTGAATAACTATATCATTAAAACATTAAATCATGTTGGTGTCAGGATCGATATTTGATAAAGAATTTAGGCTCTATTATAATTTTTGGAAGTAAAAAGAAAATTTTAAATGGTATATAGTAAAGTAAGTTAATCTTTATATTTATTTAACCAATTAATTTTTAGATACATGAAATATGTTACTGTTGAAATGTTAGATATGCAATGTCTTTTTTCAATATATTTTAATAGTTAATTTAATTATATTTTAAGAGGTAATTTATATATTATTTCTTGTTTACACAATTATCTTTTGCACTTTATTAACGAGAATAAGATATAAGATGAAAGTAGTTTTTTTTATATTGTTACCAGAAACACATTAATCAAAAGGTTATCGTGTCCATATTCCAATTAATGTCCAAAAAAATATTAATGTCCGTGTTTTATTTTGTTAAGTATAAAAATTAGGAAAAAATATAAGAAGAAAAAAAGTATTATTTACCAAAAAAAAATTAATGAATAGTAAAATTAAAAAATAACTAATATATATATTAAATAACAGCACATGGTTAAATATAATCTCAAAATAATCAAATAAATAAATAAGATGAAGTTAGTGACATTTGACTTAGTATATATAATTATAAGATTAACACATAAATAAATAGAAAGAACTTAAGATATCTCACTAAATATGAATAGTTGTAAGATTAAAAATTAAATAAGTAAAATAAGGTTTGTAAGATTAAAGATTAAAAAAGTAAAATAAGGTCAGAGACACATCAATAAATAAATAAATATAGTGTTAGATTAATAAATAAATAACTAAAATAAGTCAGAGACACTAAAATAATTGAAAGATTAGTAAATGAATAAATGTTTGGATCATCTCATTAAGCAAATATAATTATAAATTAAATAATTAATATAATAATGTCTCATTCTCTTATTTTGATAGTAGTCTCATTCTCATTTTACCTTAATGATAATATAGGACTTCTCTTAATTAGTTTCTTCTATAATTTTTTACCTTTATTTTTTAATTTTCTTCCATAATTTTTATATTTTACTTCATCTCTTTCTCTAACACTTTGCTTATCGCTTTTTCACTCCATCTTATATATAGGTAAAGTTTTTTCTTTTTTTTTATTTTAAATATTTTTAATCACTAAGAATAGATTTTTTTTCATCTCTTCCGTATCTCATGAAAATGTGATGAAGGTATGTTTATCTCTTCCATTATTTCGTGAGAGACAAGTTGCATTTATTTTTTAAAATTTTTATTTTTATTTTATTTTATTTTCTTTAAATTTTAATACTTTTTAACTTTTTATTAAATAGTTGATCCCATAATATTTTGAGAAATAACAAAATATTTAAATTATCCATAAATAATATAATTTAATACATTCTATTTAAAAAATATTGTATTATAAATTTTGAGATGCTATAATTGATAAGTGTTGGTAACATCATACGAAAAAAGCATCATAAAGACCAATTGATAAGTGTTGGTATACATCATACTAAAAGAGCATCATAAAGACCAATTAGTTCGTTTGATGAAAGATTGATCAAACAAAGACTCTAACCTGACATAAGTTAAAAGAATGTTCCTAAAGCTTAAAATTTGTCTCTTAGATATTGTTTTTATGCGAGTATCACTAAGAAAGACCACACCAAGACAAAGCATCTTTCAAATATCTCTCGAGTTTCGAGCAAAAGTTGCAACATCTATCACCTCTCCTGACATTAGCTATTGTCAACTCTGGTCCAACTATCTGTCTTATATGATGTAAACTTTTAATCATTGTTGGTGTAAAAAGTTCTGCTACCCAGAAAAAATAAGTACTACCAACTATCAAAAAGATTGTGTGAAGAATATACGGGAAATTAATGTTGCATGTAATGCATTAAATGTTTCTCAATGTTCAAGTTTCGTTATATGATTAGGTAAAGAAGAAGAAGACATGCAAACCTACTCAACGGCCAGAAAAGGTAATGCAATGGCTACTTTCTTCTAGTATATTTAAAGACATGCTTTAAAGAGAAAAACAAGAATATGAGTCATTATTTGTGATTGCTAATACTTTGCCAAATTTTTGTTGTGCCTTCTATAACTTTAAAAAGAACATTATTGGTGCTCAAGTAGCAAACTAGGAGTGAGTGTTGAACATTGTACTTTTCAAAAGACATAATCTCTTCCTGGTGAGCAAGAGCAAGTGATTTGTTGATCACCACTTAGACTATTTACATATCTTAGCTAGAAGTGGTTGTTAAACATTTAATACTTGAGTTTTTCACTTGGAGTGGCTAAGTGTTAAAAGAATATTTGGGTTTAGCCATGAGTGGGTTGAACAAAGAATATTTGGTGGTTAGTTAGGAAGGGCTTGAGGAAAGAATACTTAGTGGTAAGTCAAGAGTGGCCTGAGTAAAGAATACTTGACCAAGATTAACCAGGAGTGGCTACAAGTCCAAAGAATACTCAATCTTAGCCAAGAGTGACTTAATCAAATAGTTCTCACTTGTACTTTGCAACAATAATTTGTCTAGTTGAACTTTTGCAACAATAATCTGTCTAATTGAACTTGAATAGTTAGTTAAGAATTAGACATTGTTAGTATTCTCACAATACTAAATGGATTTGATGAAGTCATACAAGACAAGTTCAGCTAAGCAATGGCAGCAAGCAAGCAATTGGATTTTGGTCTTGATTTGGTGTGAGTGTGTTCGAGATTGATTGGCAAAGAACCTTGACATAAGTGAAGAATGAATCCAGTAACACATGGTCAAAGTGATTCAATCAAATAAAATTAAGGTTTTAACTTTGGGTAAAAATCAGTTTTGGAAAAATGAAACACTAATGAAATATAAATTGATTTCAAGTCAAGTCAAATCAGTTTATTCGACTCCTGACATAACTGAAATAACTGTTTTCGGAAAAACTGAATTGGCGCCTCTTCTCCTATAAAAATTGTGTTACTTCTAAAATGCGCCACAACTTACAGATACACAAATAGAATTGAGAAAACGTAGAAAGAAAACAGTGAGAAAAATCCAGCAAGAAACCAGATTGGGTCTTTTTGTTGAAGATTGATCTTGACCAGCTGTGTGACTGGAATTCTTCAACACCGTGCAAGGCCTCTTCTGCGCATCAATCAGGGAGTTTTTCTTTAGCTGTCTTGATCCTGT
>Ga0209489_101139_pt1 | contig 54070 bp, 25 predicted proteins | sample SiratrowhiteBW_FD_187527 | JGI IMG/M metagenome (GOLD analysis project Ga0209489, IMG submission 187527) | Root nodule microbial communities of legume samples collected from California, USA - Siratro white BW (SPAdes) (version 2) | ecosystem: Host-associated > Plants > Roots > Nodule | place...
TCTTGATGGCTTAGATTTATTTTCAAAATTAAATATCTTAAAGGGATTATAGGATTGGAAAATGATAAACCAATTGACATTCTTAATTATATAAAAAGAATAAATTCTTTTCCAAAATACATATATAGCATATAGAATAATGTTAACAATTTCAGTATCAGTTGCTTCAGCTGAAAGGAGTTTTTCAAAACTTAAACTAAAAAAATCTTATTTAAGATCAACAATGTCTCAACAAATATTAAACGAATTAGTTTTATTGTCTATTGAAAAAGATTTTTTGAATGAAATTAATTATGATAATTTAATAGATAATTTTGCATCACAAAAAGCTCGAAAAATAAATTTTAGATAAAAACATCATAAATTTAATTATTTTATTAATTTAAAAAATGTCTCATTTTTTTATTCGCTTTAGGCCTCCTAAAGCCTTGAGCAGCCACTGTTATAAATATAATAATGAAGTTAAGAAAATATGAGAAATATTTGTTTATAATAATTTGATAAATACAAATATTTGTTAAGAAAATAAAATATAATAGCAACCTATAAATTATGTGAAATTAAGTTTTAAATATAATTGTTTTCTAAAACTTCAATATTTAAAAATATGACTTTCACATTTTCTTCAGTGTTCCAAACTCGAACCTCATACTTTTTTTTTTCTTCATTAATTCTCCTTTTCTCTATATTTCTACTACAGAAAATACAGTAGAATTTAAATTTATACAATTTGAATTTGAAAGAAATCTATGTTGTCAACTTTTCACGACGTGCAATTGAGGGAACAATAAAGACACTGTATGTTGTCACAATTTAGTTGATAATGAAAAGTCATTCTATAACAAAACAAAAATAAAATGAAAAGTCATTCTTCAAAGTTTTGTGGGCTTCACTAGTTTCCAAAGTCTGCATTCTCATCGTCCTCATAATTATTTAAGGCAATGCACTAGCATGCAGGGTAGCTATTTTATTGTGCAAGGTTGACTTGATTTAGAATTTAATGAAATAATATTAAATATAATTATGGAACCATTAAACTTAAAAATGATTTTAAATTTTTCTTTTAAGTTAACTACTTAATAAAGTAAACAATTTTGTTTAAGTATTTGAATTTTTAACATTTTTCTTGTAGTTTTTCAATACTTTTTATCACAATAATCAATATATTTTACATAATATAATGACATATAATATCAATACTGGGAATAGAATATTGATTACTGTTCAATATTCATGATTATGTGATTCGTGAAAAACTTTAAAAGACACATCGTTAGTATAATTGAAGGATGTAATAAATAGGACTCAAACAAAAAATAATTAATTCATTAGGTACTTTATCTAAAAAATATTATTGGCACTCAACAAAAATTAGTCATAAAAAACTTATGTAAATCTTAATTTATCATATCACAAAGTGATAAGTTCATGGTTGTAGTATTAGTGTTTAAATTTGAATTTTAGTTGAATTGTGAATTGAAGTATTATACTGTACAAAGATGACTGATTGAATAACATAAAGAAAATTTGAATAAAGATTTTTTAAAGTTTTGAGTTGAATATAAAATCAAGATGATTAATCTAGCTGACTTATAACTAAATAATAAATAACTAAATAATAAAGATCTCATTAATGTTTTCTCTTCTCATTGTTTTATAAAAAGTAGGATCATAATTAGGGTGAACAAACACTAATGGCCTTACTTAACAAGCCAAATGAAAAATTTATGTAAGTTTGATTCGACCAATATTTTAACATAAAAAAAATTGATTGGTTTGATCCTATATTAGGTCAATTAATCACTTTCGCTCGGTTTAAAAGAAAATAAAAAAATCTTAAATTTAAAACATTGAAAATAAAAATATTAAATTTTTAGAAGATTAGTCAAACAAGTAAAATTAAATATACTTATATAATTATAACACATATATATGATTTAATAAATTAATATTATGTTCAAATTTCTAAAAATTATAATTATAGTTTTTAAAAACAAGATAATTCAAAAACCAATGAAACATATTGATATGAGTTTATTTAAGTTATAACTAGTGGCGACTCAAGATTTTAGGAAATTTAAAGTAAACTAGACAAACGAGACATTTTTTAAATTAATAAAATAATTAAAATTATAATATTTTTATCTCAATTTATTTTTCAAGCTTTTAATGATACAAAATTATTTGTTAAATTATCATAATTAATTTCATTTAACATATCTTTTTCAATAGACTATAAAAACAATTCATTTAATCTTTGTTGAGATATTATTAATCTTAAATAAGATTTTATTAGTTTAAATTTTGAAAAATTCCTTTCAACAACGGATACTGAAATTGTTAATATTATTCTATATACCTTATGCGTATTCGGAAAAGAATTTATTCCTTTTATATAATTAAGAATATCAATGGATTTATCATTTTCTAATCCTATAATCTCCTTTTAAGATATTTAATTATGAAAATGAATCTAAGCCATCAAGATCCAATAAATTATCATGACAAATTTGTTGGATCTTGATGACTTAGATTTATTTTCAAAATTAAATATCTTAAAGGATTATAGGATTGGAAAATGATAAACTAATTGACATTCTCAATTGTATAAAAAAAATAAATTCTTTTCCAAATACATATGTAGCCTATATAATAATGTTAATAATCTCAGTATGAGTTGCTTCAACTGAAAGGAGTTTTTTAAAATTTAAACTAATAAAATCTTATTTAAGTATGAGTTGCTTCAACTTAAAGGAGTTTTTTAAAATTTAAACTAATAAAATCTTATTTAAGATCAACAATGTCTCAACAAAGATTAAATGGATTGACTTTATTGTCTATTGAAAAAAATATTTTAAATAAAATGAATTATGATAATTTAATACATAATTTTGCATCATAGAAAACTTGAAAAATAAATTGAGATAAAAATACAATAATTTTAATTATTTTATTAATTTAAAAAAGGTTTCATTTTTTTTTTAATTTTCTTTAGGCCTCTAGTCTCTATATGAATCCCTGATATTTGGGATGACGGGGGAGGTACCTACGGAAGGCACTCGGACGCACTCATGTTTGTATTCAGTTATCATACTTTAATAGTATAGTATAAACTGGGATGTAAAAAACCTATCTTTAATTTGCTCACTGTTCACTATTTATACTATCATACCTGGTGACTCTTCACTTGACTTATGCCATGAGGAAGATGTATAACCTATTCTGTCAAAGATATCATAGTTGCTTTGTCCTATGTGTTAGAGGAAAGACGTGCAGTCTCTTCTATGTAAGGTATGATTGCTGCTCTGCACTATGTGTCAGAGGAAAGATTTGCAGTCTCTTCTTTGTCAGATGATGGGAGCGCCGTTTATTGAAATTTGTTTATTTGTCAGATGTGAGGTGTTTGTTCTCAATGCAAGAGAAGTAGAGATATTGGTTTGTTGGAGGTGACTGATACTTGTCAACCTGAGTATTTTGTGTAGTGAGTTTTGTAAGTGAATGTTGTCAACTATGCTCCTTGGCGGCCGTATAGTACACAAGCCTCCTAAGCTTGAGTAATTGTTGAATTATGAAGAGCTTTATGAGTGATGTTGTTAGCGCTACTCTTTGGTGGCTGTACACTACACAAGCCTCGTAGTTGTTGAATTATGAAGAATTTAATGAGTGGTGTTGTGGGTCCAGGGCGTGTCCCCTTAGTGGTCGTATAGTAAAAAAAAATAAAAAAATAAATAAAACAATATTTTAAATCAATATGTTTTTCTACATACGAAAGATGTGTTAGGAAAAACGACTTTAACTTTGTGTAATAAAAAAGTCACACTCATGCTACAAAGGATGGAAAAAGAAATAATAACTCATACTTAATTATACTTGTTTGAATAAGATAAAAAAGATTTGGAGAAAGTAAACTCATGCTACAAACACGATTTTTTCAATATCAACTTTTACCTGCATTGAGTACTCATCTAGAAGTGTAATTTTTCTAAAAATTGCCCAACTATGTAATAAGAGTGCAAATTTGCACCGATATCTGAGAATCAACCAATGTGCCATCGGTACTTTTGGTTCACTCAAAAAAACCTTTTAGACTGTGTATATATATATTAACATATGTGTCTTCTTATACGGCAGTTCAACAAGTACACCCAATATAACTTGCATTGAGTACGAGTATGGCTTTGTCAATCACACTCTTTCTTCTACCATTACTATATTTCCAATGTTCATCTTCTTCATCATCGTTGAGAATGGGCTCTTCCCTCTCTGTGGAAAATCCACAACAGATTCTCATCTCACCAAATGCTATCTTCTCTGCTGGCTTCTTAGCCATTGGCCAGAACGCATATTCATTTGCAATATGGTTCACGGAGCCCCATTTTCAGAGCCCAAACACCGTCACCTGGATGGCAAACCGTGACCTACCTGTGAATGGAAAACGCTCCAAACTTTCCCTCACACGCCATGGCAACATTCTCTTGACTGATGCTGCTCTCAACACTGCTTGGTCTTCAAACACCGATTCATTAGACCCAGTAGAGTTGCATCTCCAAGATGATGGCAATCTAGTCTTACGCCAGATTCAAGGAACTGTTCTGTGGCAAAGTTTCGATTTTCCAACCGACACTCTCGTTCCTGGTCAGCCTATTACCAGATACACACAACTCGTGTCATCAAGAAGCCACACCAACCATTCATCTGGTTTGTTTAAGCTGTTTTTCGGGGACGATAACATTCTTCGTCTTATATATGATGGCCCTGATGTTTCCAGCAATTACTGGCCAACTCCCTGGCGAGTAAGTTGGGAAATTGGTAGAACTTTATTCAATAGCAGTAGAATTGCTGTGTTGAATTCTTTTGGGGTCTTTCATTCCTCAGATAACTTCACTTATGCGACATCAGATTATGGCATCGTGCTGCAGAGAAGGTTGAAATTGGATTCTGATGGTAATTTGCGAGTGTACAGTCGAAAGAGTGTGTTAGAGAAATGGTATGTTTCGTGGCAAGCAATTACTAACGGTTGCGTGATTCATGGGGTTTGTGGAGCCAACAGCACGTGTGGTTATGATCATAAGAGTGGGAAAAAGTGTAAGTGTCTTCCAGGGTACACAAGGAACAACCACAGTGATTGGTCTCAAGGGTGCAAACCCATGTTTGATCTCACCTGCAATATGAATGAGTCTACCTTCTTGGAGATGCGGGGTGTTGAATTTTACGGGTATGATAATTATTATACACAAGATAGTAACTTTAGTGCTTGTGAGAATTTGTGCATGCAAAATTGCAGTTGTGTGGCGTTTCAGCACTCCTATACCGATAAAAGGGGCCTTACCTACAAGTGTTATACCAAAACACAATTGCTCAATGGAAGGCGTTCAGCGAGATTCCCAGGAACAACATACTTGAGAGCATCCAAAAGTTATAGCTTCCCTGACGAAGAATCTGCTAATGACACTGCACATGATCATGGGGTTTGTTCAGTTCAACTTCAAAGAGATTATATACAAAAATCTGGAAGCCGTATTGTGAGTGTTTTCCTGTGGTTTGCTACCGCACTTGGAGCCTTTGAAATGGTTTGCGTTTTTGTGATTTGGTGCTTAATTAGGACCAGCCAAAAGTCTGATGCAGATCAACAGGGCTACCATCTTACAGCAACTGGATTCAGAAAATTTAGCTATTCAGAGCTGAAAAAGGCTACAAAGGGGTTCAGTGAAGAGATTGGAAGAGGTGGGGGAGGGGTTGTGTACAAAGGTATTTTATCAGATCAAAGACATGCAGCAATCAAGAGACTATATAATGCCAAACAAGGAGAAGGGGAGTTTCTTGCTGAAGTTGGCATCATTGGAAGGCTTAACCACATGAACTTGATTGAAATGTGGGGATATTGTGCTGAGGGAAAACATAGGTTGTTGGTGTCTGAGTATATGGAGAATGGTTCTTTGGCAGAAAATCTCTCAACTGATAAACTTGATTGGAGTAAGAGATATAAAATTGCAATTGGAACAGCAAGAGTTCTAGCCTATCTGCATGAAGAATGCCTGGAGTGGATTTTGCACTGTGATATAAAGCCACAAAATATACTTCTAGATTCCAATTATGAGCCAAAGTTAGCAGACTTTGGGTTGTCTAAGCTCCTGAACAGAAATAACCCCAACAATCCAAGCATCTCTATGATCAGAGGGACGAGAGGCTATATGGCACCTGAGTGGGTTTTTAACTTGCCTATCACATCCAAGGTGGATGTTTATAGCTATGGAATTGTTGTTTTGGAAATGGTAACTGGGAGAAGCACAACAAGTGTCCAAGAAATTAATGGTGAAGAGACATATGATGGGAGGCTAGTGGCATGGGTGAGAGAAAAAAGAAGCAACATCAACTCAGATTGGGTGGAACAAATAATTGAACCTGCAATTGGACCTGATTATGATAGAAGTAAGATGGAAATGTTGACTACAGTGGCTTTGAACTGTGTAATGGAAGAGAGAGATTCAAGGCCCAGCATGAGCCAGGTAGTTGAGATGCTTCAAGGTCATGGAAGTGATCCTTTTTCATGATTCGGTACTGTCTCATTTATTTTTAATATATCATAGCTACAGATTTTTTACTTAAACTTTATTCAGGAATTATGCAAATTGTCTTTTTTGTTTTCTCTGTTTTTTTTTTTTTAAAAAAGGAAGGATATATTTCTTATGGGAGAATTGAACTTTTGTTCTCAATTTTTTTTTTTTTTTATCTGGCTTTCCTCAAGAATTTTAGAGATGTATTCCCTTCCCCCAAAGATAATTTGAGAAAAATTCTGTTCTAGTTATGTATCTTGAGGCAATATCCTTGTCTAGGATTTTGACGTACCTCGTTAGGACGTTAAAAAACACCTTATTGAAAGTAATAAGGAACTGAATTCGAAGACACGCCTAAAAAGCATCAATACACGAGATTAGAGATGAATAGGTATAGGATTATTGTGGAATTACTGCACAAGTTCATTATAAACTAGAAACGTCTATCCCAGACACTACAAGAAATGAGAAACAAAAATAAATATTAAGTTAATGTGATTCAACTAGAGTATTGATGATATATAGGCTACATCTGGGAAAAATTCAATATGAATAAGTGTTTTTTTCTTAAAACAATTTGCAAAAAGAATTTTAAGGATTAGAACTCAATCATTACATTATTCATTAATATATTATTCATTAATATTCAATCAATATTTCAATCCTATCTAACAATGTTTTACATAAAGTATCTATATATATATAATATATATATATTTAACAAACTTCTAAACATATATTTAACAAACTTTATAGAGAATCATAGCATGTATTACTCAGCATAATTCGTAACCTACTTCACATTTAGACTTAAAGAAAACACAATAGGCACACTATATGATAGACATAGTTGGCATGCAAGATGACCTTCAATCAAATAAATATATATACAAGACGTGTTTCACTTAACAGGTAGACAAAACAATCTTTACTCAATAGATATACAAGATGCTCTTTACCAGACAAGTAGAAGGGAAGACCTTTACCAAACAGTTACACTAGGTGTTCTTTACCTAACAAGTAAACAAGACATTTTTTTCTAGATAGGTAGACGAGTCATTGTTCACTCAATAGGTACATTAGACGACTTTCACTAGATACCCCTTGAAGAGTAAACAACCACATGCTATCAAACAACCTTTTTCTAAAACAATTTCTATAAATCTACAACTTCTGAGCAAGACTTGCTTCATTTGTCACTAAGTTCATCATAACCTTAATAACAAATTAATAAGATCAAATTCAAACAATGAAAGAACTTGCTACCTAACAAGACTTTTGTAATCATATAAAATGGATTATAATTTGTTAAGACCTTCATTACCTTCACATAGCATCTAGCAATCACCTTATAGAATGTAGCTTGATGTTAATATGCTTCATTCTTTCATGGTAAACTTGATTTTTCTATAACTCGGACACTTATTATCACAATAGACAATGACAACTTGATCTTGCACCCTTAGGTCTTTAGCTAGATCCCTCAACTACAAGTTTTCCTTCACAACTTTCGTAATTGCAATGTACTCAAGGTTAGTTGTCAAGAAAGCCATTGTCTTCTATAGACTAACCTTCCAACTAATATCAATGTCATACAAAGTAAACACATATTGTGAGAAATGTTTTGGTGTTTAAACATCCAACATAGTCTGAGTCTACAAACCCTTCAATTCGAATATCTCTATCCTTACCTATAACTCCACCCTAAACTAAAACTCTTCCAGACCCCTTCAAGTATCTTAGGATCTATTTAAGAGTTTGCCAATAAGATCCCCTAGGATTTTCCATGAACCTATAAACAACATTCACAAAATGTCAAGATGAATGCATATGAAAAACATCCATATATAATTATAGTCCTCCATCATCTGAAGAGACTTTGACCATTTAACTTGTAATGCTGAGTTAGAGGTATGGAAATAGGTTTGAAGTTTGTCAAGCCAAAAATTTTCTAGGGTTTATTTGAGGTATGTCTCATGTGACACGTATAGGCATTTACACACATCATCTAATGGTCTCAATCCTCAATATCTTCTTAGCAGCTCGAAGATCCTTCATATCAAATTCTTCATTCAACTAAGCTTTAACCTTATTAGCCTCATGCTATCAAAATGTCATTAACATACAACAATACAATAAAGTGATCATCTACTAGAAACTTAAAGTAAACACATTTATAGTATTTACTCCTTTTAAAGTATATGCTTATAATGAACTCATCAAAATGTTGTTCCATTGAATTAGGATTACTTTATACCATGAAAGATGTATTTAACTTACAAAAGAAAATATCTTCTTAACTTCTATGACAAATCCTTTTTCTTTCTTCAAGGATAAGTTCTACTACCATGACTAACAACATCTTAATGGATCTATGTTTTCCATTAGAGAGATTGTATCCTTTTAATCAATTATTTCCTTTTGGGTAAAGTCTCTAGTCACCAATCTCAACTTGAATTTCTTCTTATTAGTTTTTGGAATTTCATCATTTCATTTGAAAATTCATTTATAACTAAAAAATCTTGAACCCATAAATCTTCAAACTAAAGGTCAAGTATTGTTCAAATGAAGTGAATTTATCTTCTCTTTCATCATGTCTAACCATTGATTCTAATACTTGCTAGAGCAGATGACATGTTTATTGGTCCATCGTTTAACACCTCACTATAAGCTATTGAGGAGAATGCAATTAGCTTTACATATCTATACATTTTTTACGCTTTGATTGTTCTTCATGTTCTACCATGGGAAATATGATATCCATCATTAACTTTTTTGTCTTTAGTTTCATCATTGGACTTTTCTTCTCATCTAGTTCATCATTCCATAGAAATCAAATGTTTTGCCAATATCCACCTTATTGTTAACCTTCTTAGCCTCGTAACTACTCCCAAACTCACATTATAAAACTTTTGACTTATAAGTCATTTCAGTTTCATTAAGGATGACATTCTTGTTGATGATACACTTCTTGAATCCAAGCTCAAAACACCATAATTTATAAGTCTTCACTCCTTTTGGATATCCTAGAACCATGCATTTAACTACATGTGCTTATAACTTTCCATTCCTAAAGTAAGCATAAACAACAAAACCAAAGATTTGTAAGTTCTTAAGGTCTAGGAATGACCTAACCAAATTTCCTTCCACGTCATCATATTAAGAGCATTTAGAGGACATCTATTAATCAAGTAGGCATCAAAGTAGTAACTTCAATTCAAAATACCTTTGGGATTGATAGAATAGGCCCTCACCACCCAAGCTACAAAATAAAGATGTCATTGAGTTAGAGACTTGATCTAGAACTTAATAGGTATTGTGCCTCATTGAGCTTGTTCGGGCCTCCAATAAAGCTTTTGGGTCCAAGTTCAACTCTGAAGACCACTCTAAAAATAGTGAAGCATCAAGATTACAAGATATCTACTTATAAAAATTATAGAATAGGATTTTCTAGGCCTTGTATTTTGCGTCATGTAGTGTAGGGTTTTAATTTTGGACATTGTAATTAGCCCAAGGTTTGTATAGGGCAAACCCTAACCCTAGGAGGGAGAAATAGGCATAAGCTAGGTCAAAAACCTTAGATTGTCATGCAAGCTAGGGTTAGCACCCAAGAGAAGCTAAGTAGCACCACATGTCATGCTTCTTATGCCTCATTGCCACATGGCATTCTCCCAATGGAGAGGATCCTCTCTAATCCTAATTTGACATTTGTCAACCTCTCATTTGAGAGGATTTTGAGAAACTTCTAAGACAAGTTAGGGTTAGGATTAGCGTTAGGTTATGGTTAGTTTTAGGTTAGTCATATTTTTGCCTATAAATAGAGGTGTTCTCTACATGTAAAATTAAGCTTGGAATTAGTAATGATATGTTGCCCGTTTTTGGCCATTCTACTTGCTCCTAAGTCCTCCCTAGGATAGTCTTCTTCATATACTCTACCTAGACTCCTCCTAGAAGTGTTGGCTTAACCTCACCCTAGTCTTCACCATTAACAATCACAAACCAATACATTGTTACACCTCATACATGCTTCCACAAATTCAACCTCCATATCCATTGAAGAAATTCAAACCAAAACATACTTGAAGAAGAAGAACATGCTTGACCCAAGCTACATGGAAGTCCTTCTTCCATCAGGGACTCCAACAGTCAACATCATACATCTTTCCATTTCTATAATGGTCCTATTAAATCTCTGTTCTAGCTCATTTTGTTGAGGACTCCAAGCCATTCCTTGATGTAATCCTTGGTAGGATAGCAAGATCTTAATCAACTCAAGAGGTGTTAGAGAACTCTAGAATCATGAAAGAACATAATGACAACCATGTTACAAATCTAAAATCGTATTTTAATATAATAACTATAAATTTAATAATGAATCATGAAAAATCAACTTCATAGTATGTTTAAGCAATAACTAAAAGTTTGTAAACTGTATCAAAGTTTCATTATTATTGACAATAAAGAAATTTTAAAACTAAATTTCATTGGCACACACTCAACAAAATATATTTGTGAATATTTTACATGACTAATTTTAGGGTGGATGTAGTACTTCATGCAGTATGTATTATGGTTCTAGATTAATTTGGAACTTATACATGATACACCATCCAAATCATATTATTTTGCATTTTCCTAAATTTAAACTATTTTTAACTATCATTTTATTGTGTGTTTCAAGAAGCAATTATTAACAACAACATTTCTTTTCCTTTCTTTTTTACTTCCTTTCTCATTTGTATTTTTGTTTGATGTAAAAAATGGATTATGAAAAAAAAGTTAATAATTTACTTAACTTTCAATTTATGATATGCTTTAATTATTGCTAGAAAATTACTTATGAAATTGTATAAATTTATGAGTTCATGCACACAATTACAACACTTGTTTGTATGAATGATTTTATCTCCAATAAAGAATATAAAACATTATTGTGAAAAAACATGAAAAACACAAAAAGGAGGCTTAAATTGTGTTATAATTAATTTTAAAATCTTTTCAAAAATGTCATTTGATAATGATTACTCAGACGATGATGATTACAAAGATGGTTTTGTACACTAAAATGAGCTAAAGTTTTTCAACGAATAGAAACAAATTCACAATCACTACTTTCTTTGGAGTGACACTACATTGTATTGTGCTTGAAATGTTGCCAAATTTTTTGTGCTCAAGAAAGCTTTATAGAAGAACATTGATCGTGTTTTATCAACCAACTAGAAGAGGGAGTAAAAACATCATATACGTCGATGAGCGATAATCCTCTCTACTGATCATATTGTGTGATGTGTTAATCACCACTTATATTACTTATGTACTTTAGTCAAGAGCGGTTATTTGGAAAACAATACTTGGTTATTATCCAAGAGTGGTTGTTGTTGAAAGAATACTTGATTAAGTCAGGAGTAGCTTTAGAAAGAATATTTGTTAAGCCAAGAGTGACTTGTGAAAAAAATACTTAATTAAGACAGAAGTGGCTTCAAATGGAGTCAACCAGAACTGGTTGCAAGCCAAAATAATACTCATTAAACCAAGAGTGTCTTGTACAAGAATATTTAAGGGATTAGCCAAGGGTGTTTATGAGCCCAAAGAATACTTGCATTGTACTTCATAGTGATAGTCTAGCATGTCGAACTTGACTGATTAGTCGAGAACCGGATGTAGTCCGTAGGGACAAACAAATCAATATAAAATTACCTAGTGTCCTTCTTCTTTTCACTTTTCTACTTTACATTTCACCTTATTATAATCTATAATAACTTGGGAAGGAAAGGTATTGTGAGAATACATGTTTAAGAACATCTTAGCCAAGAAAATAGTTAAATTATAAAGTTGCATTTGTTATACATCATAAAATGTAGAACTCTCAGTCTCATCATTTGTCTCAATAAAACATCGTCTGACTAATAATTATTGGATGATATTTTAAAAAGACTGTAAAATTAATTAAAATACAATTCAATCCTCTTTTCTTATGTTTTTTTCTTTTTTCTTATAAAAAAAGGCCTTTTCAGTGTCATTTCCTTAAAAGGAAAATCAACATTGTGAAATTAAATTAGTTAAGGTATTTTAAGTAGTATGTATTATCTAAAGAGCCCATCTCAATTTCACAAGAAAACATTCTAATGTAAAATTGATGGGATTGCTCTTGCCTCATGAATTCGTTCCCTCCAGTGTATTGAAATTGGCTTGGGAATATAATAAGAAAAATGTGGTAGGCTGAGTACAGTACTCAATTGTTACATCAAAGTACATCTTTAGACTTCGATGATTTCCAACTAAATCTAAAACCATAATATTGTTAGGCATTGAATTTTCCAATCTTTTCCTAAACCTCTACAACATAGGTTTTAGTAAGATGTTAATTTATACTCCTCCATCAACCAAAATTCTCTCAGAGAATTTCCCTTCAATTTATGCATTAATAATCAAAGACATCAAATGCATCTTCCTCTCAATGGTTGGGTGTTTACTATATGTAGTCTCTTTCTTAGGTTTCACACATGAAACCTCATTTAACTAAATTATTTTGGGCTCTATCTCATTATCCACAAGAAAATCCTTAAGCAAAATATTCCTCTATTTTATCGCTCATAATCCTTATTTCGTACTCATGAACTAGAATGATCAAAATAACCCCAATTCCCATGTTGAACAACTCTTCACACAATCACTTAAAGGAAATACTTCATGACTTGGAGAATATTATTTGATATCTAATCCATTATTCATTCTGAATGGAGAAGGTTGTTGTCCATTAGGTTTTCAACATATTACCAACCCAAGGGTGTTCACCATATTGAGCTCTTTGGTAAGTAGGTAAAATTTGAGAAATTTTAAGTCCTTGAGGAACGCCATCAAAACTTACTTTGTTCCAATCTTTCTCACCCATTAACATGTTGGCACATTTGATCTAGGTAAAAACTTGCCCCCAATTCTCGAATTAGATCTCACAGTTATTTACCCACTCTACTTTCCTTTAAAATTAAAGTTTTGTTGTTGGTGTTGGTTTAGCTTGAGCTTGACTAAGATTAAAAGCTTTTGTCATTGTTTCATCGAATACAAGACTACACCTTGGACATAAGACCACATCATGGTCATTTTCTTTCTTTTGAGTCAAACACTCAAGCAAAGATTCCCCTAGTTATTAGGATACACTTTTCCTCTTACTCAAAGAGAGTAAACTCCTTCTCAGATAGTTTTTTCAGTGGCTTCTAACCTTACATTTCTTAGGTTAACATTAGAAATGAATGACACTTGATCTTCGAAAGGATTAGTGTCTACATTCATCAATTTCTACTCAAACTTTAGTCTTCCTTTTTTCAATTGTGTCTTAAATCATGTTCTTGAAATGTATACAATTGTAAGTAAAATGACCAAACAAATTGTGATACTTATAATATTTCTTGTCTTTATTTTGTTCATATGAAGAAAGTTTATTGTCATTACACAATTGAATATATTTTATCTTTAAGGAGAATATAGAAAATCTTATCAACTATAGTAACATCAAAGTTATATGTTCCCATCACTAACTCATGTTTTATTTCTCAAGGTGATAATAATTTTCAAACATAAGGAGGTCCATTTTATAATCAAATCATATTATCTCTTTTTTGATTCTATAATATGTCTCCTCTCGATATTCATGTACTTAACCTCAAGCCTAATATCCACTAAACCAACTTTTTCTTTTCTCGAATGTTTCTCGAATCTTTTAAATCTTTCTTTCTTAAAGTAATTTGTTCGATTCTCCTTACTTTAACTGTTAATTAAACCATGTCCCTCAAAGGTTGATTTACTATTTTTTTTTTCTCATTGAGAACTCTTATTCAACAACTTCCATTCTAACTAATTCATACTTAGGGATTTGTATATAACATTAGAGATTTGTATATAAATTCTTGTTTTCATTTGTCCTAATCGATTTAAGTAACAATGTATGTTCTCATTATGGTAGCCCTTATCATGCATTAAATCAATAAGATTTATCCGCCTTTGCCCTATAGAATTGATCATGCAAATTCCTTTCTAATTTATTCCAATTAAGGATCTAATTAGGAGATATAGTTGTGAACCAAGTGAAAGCATTATTAGTTAAAGAACTTGGAAATATTTCATTTTTAAATACTTATTAATTTTTGTATCTCCATACTCAATTTGGTATCTAGCTACATGTTCCAAAGTAGATTGACTTGTTTCTTCTGCAAATTTAGTAAATTTAGGTACTTTATATCCTTGAGGCAAGTCAATTCTCAAAACTACTTCTACAATGGAGAAATAAAATAAGGTTGATTCATATTTTCTAATGCAATCCCTTATTCATTGAGAAATTGTTCAAAAACATTATTCATCCTATGTTGATTAATTTTCCCTAAATTTGGATAGTTACCCAAAAGTATTATTCAAAAATAATCACGCATTATTTCTCATTTGATGTAACAACACATCAACATTTTGTCTTGTATGTGTAATATGTGTCACGACCTAAATCACGACAGGATGACGATCTGAAAGAGAAAATGAGATGAAGATGAAATGAAAGAGATAGAGTTGCCACGGTAGTTTATTATGGAAAACCAAGAAAAAGGAAAAGGATGATCTGTGAAATAGATATGGGTTCGTGAGTCAGTTACGTACCATGTATGTCCTAAGATAGTACCATTAATCAAATGAGTAAAATTGAATGTGGTTTACTAAATGTTTATTTTTCCCAAATAAGAAATAAAAATGCAAATAAGAATAAAAAATAATTTTTAAATTAAAGGACCCGCCAAGGATTGACCTTTGTCCTATGTATTTCCATCCGTGATGAGAAAATCAGGGCTTACATAGTTCTAAAAGAAAATGTTTGTTTGAGTCTGATGTTTTTTAGTTTTTGAATTTTTTTTTATTTAGAAAATATTTCTAGAAAAGCATTCTGATTTTTTTTGCATTCATTCTGCATGGGAATTTAATTCCGCATAGCACATTCAGTACCGTATCAAGATACAGTTCAAAATCTTGATCTTGATGTTTTAGGCATTCGGTGCCACATTGGGGCATTCGGTACCGCATTGGGATACAGTGTCGTATTAGCATAGGTTCCATATTAGCATACATCATTTGGCTTGGTGTGTTAGGCACCTAATAACACTTTGGGCATTAGGTGCCGCATGGGGCATTCGATCAGTGTAGAGATACGACAATCGAAATACGCATGTGATACAACATTCGGCCAATGTAGAGATATGACAATAGAAATGCGCATGTGATGCGGGTTCGATCATGTCTAAGAGATACGAGAATGTTTTTGTTACACGGTTTTGTGGGTAGGATGATGTCATTTTGCTTCTGTATGGCGTCATATGGTTTTGGGTTAACGCAGATGCGGTTCTGTGTTGAAAAAGAGGTGGTTTTAAATGTGGGATGATGTTATTCGGCACTGAGATGCTATCATATTGTTCTGGGTTGAGGAAGATGTGGTTCTAAATGTAGGATGACATCACTCAACTCCGAGATGGCGCCATACGGATTTAGATGGAGGGAAGTGTAGTTTTGTGTTGAAAGAGAAGTGGTTTTGTGTTCAGGATGACATCATTCGACTCCGAGATGACATCATATGGTTTTGGGTTTAGGGAGATGCGGTTCTTGGTTGAGGAAATACAGTTCTGCGTTAGAAGTTTTGGATGACGTCATATAACATTAATCACGTCATACTTCTTGGGTGACATTATGATGTTGGAGTTTTTGGAAAGCGCCATACGACTGGCGTGTGACATTATGATAGTGAAGGTTATGGATGACATCATACAGCTGACGTGTGACATTATCGACTTGTTTTTTAGGTTAAATGTGTTATATGGTTTTGCGCAAAAGGCATATGGCTTAAGGTTCGGGTGTTGCGGTTTTGATAGGAAGCATGTTGTAAAAGGTATAGTGATATGGTTAAGGGCTATGGTGATGCAGGTTTGGGTTGCAATGATATGGTTCAGGGCAAAGGTAATGAGTTTCGGTAAGAAGCATGTGGTTTGGGATAGGATGTGCAATAAAGGCTAAGGCAATGTGGTTGACGAGTATGCTGATACTATTTAGGTAAGTGACATGCAATAAAGGCTAAGGTTTAGCATGATGAGGTTTAGATTATAGTGATACAATTTAGGGTATAGCTATTTGGCAAAGGGGTATGGTAACACAATTTTAGGATAGGATGATGTCATTCGGTCGTGAGTGATGTCATACACTATGGGTTTAAATTATGCAGTTCTAAAAATTAAATATGCATGAAGGTTAAGGGACTGCAATGTGAATTCAACGGAGTGCAAGGATAGGTATCGATCTCCATACCAAGATTGTTCCCATGGCAGCAATCATTCCTTACAATATTGTTGTTGAAGGTTTTTAAAATTAACTAAAACATCCAGTTTTGGGTTTTCAAGGTATTTGGGGGAGATTCGTAGGCGTTTGGATAAAAGTTAAGGTATGAGTGAAGATGAAACTGTCACTCTTAAAATTAACGCTTCAATACAGATTGGGTACTTGCACTAGAGAAAGATTCATATAATTGGAATGAAAGCATTGCATGCTCTCCCGACATCAACATTGTCACTCTCTTTTCTTTCGTTCTAATCGCTTCTGTCTTCTTTCTGGTTCTTGGTTTTTCATTTGATTTTTATCATTGAAGGGCGTGGGTAACACAGATTCACATACAAAGTTCAAGAACAATTTTCATAATCAAAATGTGTCTGTGCCAGCAATTGTCTTTGAATAATTACAATTTTCATAGAAAGAGAGGATTTCAAGATTAAACGTTCAACACTCTATTATCTATATTAAAATTCTGGAGAGAGAAACCCTACTGTTCTTTGCTCATATGTCACTAAAGAACATAAATGCAGAAACATAATCATATAATAGATACAAAGACAAACACGTCAATTGGAATTAAGATCGAGAAGACGAATAAAGATTAACATTCACGCTCTCATAACATTGAGATTTTGGACGTACCTCTTGAAGCTCCCAGAACCCTTGTTCTTGTTGTTTTTTTGTTCTTTCTTTACCTCTACAATTGCCTTTTGATTAACTTCTTCCTCTGAAATCAAGTCGCTCTTAGTGTCAAATCCTCAGTGTGGATTACAGTTATTCCTTTGATTCTCTAAGTACTTCTACCTCTAAAATTCTCGTTGTTTTCTGAATTTTCTATGATTTCCCTCTTTTTCAATCCTCATATTTTTACCTTTTAAATGCACTTTTTGACAATTCATTTCACTGCACTCAGATTCAACGAACAAGAGACTCATCATTGAGTGCAATGAGTGCAATCAACTGGAAAAGTACTAATTCTGTTTTTCGTTAAATAATTGAACCATGCACATTCATTTTCTTGTCCAAATTCATTCACTGTCAATTAAACCAAAAGTGTAATTAATGAATCATGCAAATAACGTTCAGTGTAATCAACGTAAGTGGATTATGTTAATTTAAAATAAAAGAATATTTCTCAAAAGAATTGCACTTGTTAAAATAGGCAAAAAGAAAAGAATAAAATGGTGAAATTGAAAATTGGACCAACGCCCAAAATAAAAGGTGTATATTAGAAAATGCAGGGTGCAAGTTAAAAACAAGAGTACAAATAGCAAAAATTATTTTTGTTATTTCTTATTTCACCCGGACGAAATTGGGTGTTGACAACATGTAAATTTTGCTCTCGATGAGTTTGATTATTTATTATGTGACTACGTATATTGTTATCTTCTTGAGGAAAGGCAAAAGCCTCACCCAATTTAGCTTTTTGATTTATCAATAGTCTTAAACTATCAAATGTTGTTTGCACTAAAGGGTCAAGCACAATGGTCATTCTACACACAACATATCAGTCATCTCAAAATTATTGTGATCCATTTGTTGGCTTAACACTTACAAAGTTGCACACAAAATACTACTATTTAACTTATCATTCTTGATATTTCCAGTATAGCCAAAATTTCAACTTCTATTAACTATCGATCCTCTAGTATTTCTTAACCTTGTCATTTTGGTATTTAGCCAACGTGATATTTGTCAAGGATACCTTTGAGTAGATGATGTCATTGCCCCGTTTGAAGGAATAATAGAGAATGGTGAAATTAGTTTCCATTTTGAGTCATCATCACATAATTAAGTGGCATCACTACTAGTGAGCACTAGAATAGCCAAGGATGTCGATATTGTACTGGACATGATGATTGTTATTGTACTATTTATATTTGTATTTGTTTCTTATTGATTATTTGTATTACTGATGTTGTTAGTCTGAATTATGAGTCATATTTAATATTTTACCACTATGTAATCACATATAGCAATACTAATATCAAATAATATGCAAACAACATACTACTAATATTAAACCACTTAACTAAAAGTAACATTAAATCACAAAAACTAATCATCACATACGTCAAAATCAAATATTTGTCTGACAGTTGTGTCTATTTATTTGATTTAAAAAGTGCCTATTTATTTGATGTAAAAAGAAAATTTTGGAAAATGGATAACAATTTACTTAACTTTCAATTTATAATTTTATGCTTTAATTATTATTGTTAGAAAATTACTTCTAAAACTATACGAGTTCATGTACACAATTACCACATTTATATTTATATGATTGATTTGATATCCAATTAATAATATAGATAAATCCTAAAACCTAAACCATATTAACTTATTATACATAATCTTAAAATAACTATGTAACTTATTGAGAAGATATATATGAAAAGAAGATTAACAAAATACATTAGAGTTGTAATTCCTTTATTGTCATTGTGTTTGGGACATTTTATATAAGTGAATTTTACAATGTATTTTTGTTTGACTTGCTCTTCTAATAACTACTTCGTTGATTCTTGATTCAATCCTCCTTAAACTAATTTTTTTTTTTTTTTGAACTCCTTGAGTTGTCAAACTAATTTTCTCTTGAACTCATTGAGTTTTCTCAAAAATATCTTGAAATAGACTTTCTTCTTCTTAAATATATTTTTAATAATATTTCTTCTTAAGATATACATATATAAGATATACATATATAATGAAGGTGTGATTAGTTTCAAAAAAAGATTTGAATAGAGTTTACAAACTCGATTCACAACGGATCACAACGGATCGTAACAATCAAATCCAAGGCATACAAGATTTGTCATGTTTCCCTCAAACTTGAGTTACATCCAATTCTCTTAAGCAACTGAGCTTTTACTAATCAAATTGATTATAACAAGTATTATCATCTCTCCGGATTATATTAATCTTTCTTTTCCACGTATTTTTTCCTTTTCAAAAAATACAAATATTCTCTCATCTTCAAGCAATATCCTCTTGATTTCTACCTCAGACCAAGACTTTTTATAAATAAGCATTCTTACAAAAAGAAAAATAAAAATTCACTAGATACGAATTTACAAGATGGAAAATAATTTAAAAACTTAACCTATAATATATTTTTATTCATTGTTCAAAGATTTTAATTAACCTTTAAATATTTAGCTTACTTTAGTGCATTAGTTGTGCTTCACTACATCCTGATTATATATGCTAGAACCAAAATGTAGCTTGAATAAGTTTTATTTCTTTTCAATCCTGATACTTAATTTTTGAATGTATTGTATGCTATATCTTCAATCTTTCGAGAATTATGATTTTATCTCTTATTTCCTTTTGTTTTAAGTTAACTGACAAACATTACGCATGAAAAACTAGAACAAATTTCGAAAATTTGGCCAAAACTATCACGTTTCATTTTACATCTTTTCCGAAAATGTTGAAAGACAGATAAACTCTCACTGTATCATCTTCGGAAATAATGAGACAATAAATATAGTTTCATACTACTATTAAAAAATTACACCTATTTCACACCTGCAATAAAATATTGTATTTTAATAAAATAATATTATTTTCAAATAATGATAAATTACTATTAAGAGTGTCAACGTATCGGTGCTTAAAAAATAAGGCGCAAATTTTTTTAATGGTTTGAATTCAACGCTCAACCAGCATAAAAAATACGCATTTAAATTCTATATCGAAAATATTCGAAATTTAGATTAGGTAAACACAACATCTTCGAAATTCATGGAATAGTACATAATCTGAACGGAATGCTTCAATTTAGGAAGAAAAACGTTATTTTAACACTCCAATTCACACCATACACTCATTTCACACTATTTTTATTAATAAAATATTATATATTAATAAAATAATAATATATATAAATATTAAATGAGAGTGAAAAATGAACAATAATCTTAAAATAATACCCCCCGTTTAGAAATGTCTCAGACATGAACTTTTTAATCATAACACATCAAATCAAAACTGCAGTACCGTGAATAACAAACCAGATTTACATACATGTACCGTGCTGGAAATTCAAATGTGAAAAAGATAGGTACAAGGTCAAATCTGATCCATAAAATTGAATGGATAAACATATGGAAAAATAAATAAATATGGTGCAGAAGGTTATTTTGAATGCAGCATTACAAATATCACTCTCACTTATTATGAGGCAAATTTTTATTTTAGTTCAATAAATTAAAATTATTAAACTATTAAATCATAAAGATATAAATTTTGACAATCTATTCCTAAATAAATTATTTAATCATTTTTATAATTTTTCAAATTATTATTAAAATAAATAATTAAAATATAAACTTGTTCTATTATCATAAAAATATAACGTTAGAAACTATGTATGAATATGAAATTGTCTAAGGACTAAACATATAATATCTTTGATAATATAACTCTCAATTTCTTTTCAAGATGTCTATTATTAGTATTTACATTTTTTTATTTTTTATATTTCATAATTATTTAAATCTCAAATAAATTTATCTCATCCCAATCATTCCTTCACTTTAATTCAGATCTATTTATTATGACAATACATTTTGGGAGGACTAAAAATTTTTAGTATATCACTAGAACTTTGATTCTGAATAGTTTGCATATGTGAAATGTATGTTTTATATGTAGTACTTTGGTTTTGAAATTGTAAACGCTATTCACTTGAATATTTAATTTTGTAAAATTTTAATTTTAATTTTTTAAAATATCTTTCATTGCTCAAAATATTGTGAAAATATTAATATGGCAAAAAAGGAACCGAAGTGGATAAAGTTTTAGAATATATTGTGAAACAAAAAAAAGTTATAAAAATTCAAAGTAAATAATGATTAAAATATTTTTTATCTTTTATGTTTTAGTAATTTACGCTGAGTTTTATTAAAAATTATTTTAGTCCTTTAAACTTACAATGCTATATAAAATTATCATTCCATTATTAAACTAATGGAACGTCTATTTTAAGCATTTCAAAAATACTAAAACAAAAATTATTAAAAAGAATATAAGGACAAAATTTAGCCGACAATGTCAGATATCAAATTGAATATGTAGTCTTGCATGTATACAAACTTATTCCAATTCACTGAACCATGTCATAGTCGATTAGGTATGAAAATTAATAGGCCAATAAATTGTGGTTGAAAGTCTACGTAGCAGTTAACCACTCTATTTATGATTTAAGATATTAATGCTTTTTTTTAATTTAATCACTGATGTATGTTATGCTGTAAGAAAAAACACTGATGTATAAAATCTTGTCCATTCATAATAAAATTCAATAATCAATATTTATTCATCTCACTTGCATAAAAAAATGTCTTCTCAATAAACAAACATAAAATCCATAATGGTGCTTGTCAAATTTTGCACTTTCATAATTTAATAACTTGAATGGGAAATTAATTGGTTGATTTGCTTTTATTTTATGTTTGAAGAATTATGTGCAATTTTAATTTAATATTATTATTTAAATACATGATAGATTAATATTGATGCAAAATATATGAATTCTCCATGCCATAATAGTAGTTGAAATAATGAAATTTTAATTTTTCTTACAATATAACGATAAATTCTCTCAAATTTACAATTTAATACTAAATTGATTATGAAAATATTTTAATATTAAATTGATTCTTAAATATTAACTCTTAACAAAATATTTCCACGAAATATAATATCTAAACATAAATTTAGTAGTATATAAAAAATTAAAATTTTTATTACTTCAATAAAAAAATGGTCACCGACTTGAAGAATTTGACTTTTTATATATAATTATCACCTTTTATAATTCTTTTGATTTTTTTTTTAAAAAATAGGAGAGTTTCATATTAGGGAAATATCCTTTTCATACCATTATTTCAAAATGACAACTACATCTTGAAATAAAATATTATATCATAATAAAATAATAAACAATTATGAGGGTCAAAGTTTCAGTCTTATTTTATCTTCCCATTATGCTCAATCACCGTGAAAAAGACATAACTGACCACTTTAATTATATATTTTCTTATCTACACGTTCCCATAAGATATATAAATATAATTTCCTTAAAATATTAAAAGGGAGAAGAGTATCATATGAATCTCACAAATAGTCCTGAATTATCAATATTATTTTAAAAGATTGCTTAAGAACATAAAATACTATTATTTATTACATATCATAAATACATAGAACTCACGAGATCTTGCATTGAGTACGAGTAATGGCTTTGTCAATCACACTCTTTCTTCTACCATTATTGTATTTCCAATGTTCATCTTCTTCTTCATCGTTGAGAATGGGCTCTTCCCTCTCTGTGGAAAATCCACAACATATTCTCATTTCACCAAACGCTATCTTCTCTGCTGGTTTCTTAGCCATTGGCCAGAACGCATACTCATTTGCAATATGGTTCACGGAGCCTCATTTTCAGAGCCCTAGCACCGTCACATGGATGGCAAACCGTGACCTACCTGTGAATGGAAAACACTCAGAACTTTCCCTCACACGCGATGGCAACATTCTCTTGATCGATGCTGCTCTTAACACTGTTTGGTCTTCAAAAACCGAATCATTAGACCCAGTTGAGTTACATCTCCAAGATGATGGCAATCTAGTGTTACGCCAGCTTCAAGGAACCGTTCTGTGGCAAAGTTTCGATTTTCCAACCGACACTCTCGTTCCTGGTCAACCTCTTACCAGATACACAAAACTTGTGTCTTCAAGAAGCGAGAGTAACCATTCCTCAGGTTTCTATACGTTTTTCTTCGATGATAACAACGTTCTTGGTCTTCATTATGACGGTCCTGATGTTTCAAGCTCCTACTGGCCACAACCTTGGTTGATAAGTTGGGAAGCTGGAAGGACTAATTTCAACAGTAGTAGAATTGGCTTGTTGAACTCTCTTGGGCTTTTCAATTCGACCGATAATTTCACTTTCGTGACATCTGATTATGGCACAGTGCTGCAGAGAAGGTTGAAGGTGGATTGTGATGGCAATGTTCGAGTGTATAGTCGAAAGAATGTTTTGCAGAAGTGGTATGTTTCATGGCAAGCAATTTCTAGTGGCTGCATACCTCATGGGATTTGTGGACCCAACAGCTTCTGTGTTTATGTTCATGCGAGTGGAAGAAAATGTTTGTGTCTTCCGGGGCATAGATTAAAGAACCACAGTGATTGGTCTCAAGGGTGTGAACCCTTGTTTCAGGTTAATTGCCATGGGAATGAGTCTATGTTCTTGGAGATTCCAAATCTTGAGTTCTATGGCTATGACAATCATTATGTAGAAGTTAGCAACTATAGTGCTTGCGAGAATTTATGCTTGCAAGACTGCACTTGTAAGGGGTTTCAGCACTCCTATAGTGATGATAAACGCTTTTATAGATGCTATACAAAAACCCAATTGCTCAATGGAAGACGTTCACCAGTATTCCAAGGATCAACATACTTGAGATTGCCCAAAAGTAATAGCTTCTCTCACAAAGAATATGCCAATGAACCTTTACATGTTTGTTCAGTTCAACTTGAACGAGCTTATATCGAAACACATGCAAACCGTTTTGCAAAGATTTTCCTGTGGTTTGCTACCGCACTAGGAGCTTTTGAAATGGTTTGCGTTTTTGTGGTTTGGTGCTTACTAATTAGGACCAGCCAAAAGTCTGGCGCAGATCAAAAGGGCTACCATCTTACAGCAACGGGATTCAGAAAATTTAGCTACTCCGAGCTGAAAAAGGCCACAAAGGGGTTCAGTGAAGAGATTGGAAGAGGTGGGGGAGGGGTTGTGTACAAAGGTATTTTATCAGATCAAAGACATGCAGCAATCAAGAGACTATATAATGCCAAACAAGGAGAAGGGGAGTTTCTTGCTGAAGTTGGCATCATTGGAAGGCTTAACCACATGAACTTGATTGAAATGTGGGGATATTGTGCTGAGGGAAAGCATAGGTTGTTGGTGTATGAGTATATGGAGAATGGTTCTTTGGCAGAAAATCTCTCTTCCAACACTCTTGATTGGAGGAAGAGATACAACATAGCTATTGGAACAGCAAGAGTTTTAGCATATCTGCATGAAGAATGCTTGGAGTGGATTCTGCACTGTGATATAAAGCCACAAAACATACTCCTAGATTCCAACTATGAGCCAAAGTTAGCAGACTTTGGCTTGTCTAAGCTCCTCAACAGAGATAACCCCAACAATCCAAGCATCTCTATGATCAGAGGCACTAGAGGCTATATGGCACCTGAATGGGTTTTTAACTTGCCTATCACATCCAAAGTGGATGTTTATAGCTATGGAATTGTTGTTTTGGAAATGGTAACTGGGAGAAGCACAGCAAGAAGTATCCATGGTGGTGAAGAAACATATGATGGGAGGGTGGTGGAATGGGTGAGAGAGAAAAGGGGAAGCACTAGCTCATGTTGGGTGGAGCAGATAATTGAAGCTGATGTTGGAGATGATTATGATCATAGGAAGATGGAAATTTTGAGTAAAGTGGCTTTGAGGTGTGTGATGGAAGACAGAGATTCAAGGCCCACCATGAGCCAAGTAGTTGAGATGCTTCAGTGAACCAATATAACGGAAATTATCGTTAGTGATAATGATTCAGTACGGTCTCATCGAGAATGTGTTTTGTATGCATTGTCTTTTCAATTTCAGAAAACTGGATTCTAGTTATTAATCTCCGACAAAATCTTTTCATATACTTTTGTATGTACTTGCTTGTTTGTAATCGATGAAAACTTACACTCAAATTTAAACAAACTTGAAGAAGACGTATAGCAAAAATGCAGATTCTGGAAAGTAACATGAACTAAATATGAAGGCAACTTATAACTGCAAAAATAATTATATAGGCTTAATTAAATTTTAAGTGACTGGTAATTTATGTAGTTTTAGTTAAAATTTTACTGAAAGTTTTATTAATTAAGTATTTACAAAATGTATTATTCTTAATTAAATTTTGGTATTTATTATTTTGTTAATTAGATTATTTTTTTCTGTTATCTTGTTTAATTGTCTTATGGTATAAAGAAATTTAATGTTGTGTAATTAATATAAAACAATAAATGGTTAATGTAAGACGACAACTAAATTTTATTGTTTAGATAGTCATAACAATATGATTTTTTATTTTAACTACAAAATTTTGTGTTTATTAATACATGGATATAAGTAACTAAGATCACGTCGTTTCATTAATGAAGAAATTAGATAACAACCACTTAGTTAAAAATGTTAAGATAATCACTCAATTAAATCATATATATATATATATATATATAATATTATGTAAATACGTATTTTTATTTCATTTTTTATTCATCTTCTTGTTTAATAAGTATATTTCCCCAACATTTTTACTTTGATAAGTTTACAGGTTAATTTTTCAACTAAACTAGCTTTTTCAACTTTTTTTATAAAGGAAAAACCTGTGTTTAAATATTATTAATATATTAATTATGGTTGACGGTTATGATTATGAAACTTGAAAAAAATTATATATTCATTTGTGCTTTTTCTTATATTCGTTTGAATTCATTTTCCATTTTTCTCTTTATTTTTCTTTTCTTCCTTGATCTTCTGTATCTTAATTGTTTTAAACATTTTTTTTAAATAAATTCTATTTAGCTAAACGCTAATTAAATAAAGATCAATGATATTTATCATAATTCTAAAGTCTTTTATTTTATCTCATTTTAACTTTTTATGTGAATGTTTTAAGATTTTATGGGTTTAATTAGTTGAGAAATCTCAACTATTTTTGAATGCACTCTCAACACTTCTGTTATCCTTAGATTGTTATTACTTGCTAAACAAACAACTTTCAAGTAAGGAAAGTCAATTATACTTTTAAAATATGTTATGTTTCTTTTCATAGGTTATTAAAATATTTTTTGTTACATTTTGATACATCTTGGTTGAATCAAGATGTATAGAAAAGTTAATCTTACGTGCTTCTTCTGATATTTCTCATTTAACGTTCACATTATCAATAACATATGCTCCTCGGTTAAAAGTTAAGGTTTCATCTTGTTCATTCAAACCCATTTCATCTACCCTCTATTTATTTCTATTTATATTCCTCAAATTACTAGGAGTCACTATCCTTTGTAATTTCATGTTAAAACCTTTCATGTGAACTCTAAGATTAAGTTTTTTAAATTCTTCTAATGGCAATGACTTCTTTTATTAGCATAGAGAAGATATGAAGAAATTTTCTACTCTAAGAGATCAACAATAACATTTACGTTTCATGGTATTTTTAACTAAAATCATAATCTTTCAAAAATTTCATTCATCTCTTCTACTTTTTGTTTAACTCCGTTTGATTAAAGAGATAATTAAGACTTTTGTGATCACTAAACATCAACAAAATGGACACTATATAAATATTGTCTCTACATTTTAGAAAAAAGTATTATGGTTGCTAATTCAAGATCATTTTTTGGTAATTTTCTTTATGAGGCTTCAACTGCCTAAAGACATTGGTTACTATCCTTTTATCTTGCACTAACACATAACACCTCTCTTTGAAGTAACAAAAAATACTTTAAACTCCTTTGGGGGTCAAGAATAATTAGTATTAGGTTAGTGCTTAATTTCTCTTTTAACTCTTAGAAACTTTGATCACACTTTCATCCCATACAAAAGGTTATCCTTTCTTTGTAAGTTTGATCATAGTAGAACTAATTGATAAAACTTTTTAATAAATCTTCTATAATATCCTTCTAGATCCAATAAACTTCTAATCCATTATGGTTTTAGGTCTATGATAGAGAAAAATCCATTAAACCATTTTTGTTTTGATTAAATGCTATTAAAACAACAAAGTACAAAGCATGATTATGTTTCATCTGTCAGATACAAATTTTTTTTTCAGATTATGTTAGACACAAGTACTTTATCTATCAAATAATATATCACCTTGTTGTCTTGACCTTGTTTGACATACCATTGTTATCAAATATTATATGTGTCAGAGAATGTCTTCATCTCACAAGAAGATCTCAAGAGCTCATGTCAAAATCAAAGATATATTGAAAGACGTGCTTAAAGTTATTTCACGCTAACAAACATCCTGATGCATCTTTTGTCAAACCTAAGAGGACTATTTGCTATGTACGGTCTCTGATCTATGTCTAACTAGTCCTGCCAACATTCAGGACATTTCTTGAAGAAATTATAAGAATTTATGTTGCGTATAGCACATTAATTACATCTCTCCATCTAAATGTGAACAAACACAAGAAGAAGAAGGCATCTATGAAGATCTAAACAGGAAAAAAGTGATGAGCAACGAATCTTTTTTTAACTTAACATTTAAAGGAATTGTCAAGTTGAAGAAAGCAAAGTTGGTAATCATATGTGAAAAAAATGTCATCAATTTCACTGCTCAAAAGTTCTAAGTGACCATATCAACATGAGAACACTTCGAGGTCAAGTAGCAAACTAGTAGAGTGATTAAAATATACATATATCATAAGACGTTAACACTCTATAGGAGCAACTAAACCCTAAATCCTTATGATCTTTTTTATCATACTTTCATGCAAACTTTATTTGTTTAGTAATGAGTGGTTGCATTCCTCATCTTAGCTAGGAGTGAATGTGTTTTAAAGAATACTTGTCTTAGCTAGAAGTGCTTACACTCCAAAGAACGTAAGACGCTAACACTCTGTAGTGAGCAAATCCTTATCATCATTTTTATATCACACTTTCATGCAAACTTTGTTTGTTTAGCAATAAGTGGTTGTGTTCCTCGTCTTAGCTAGGAGTGAATTTGTTCTAAAGAATACTTACCTTAGCTAGGAGTGCTTACACTCCAAAGAACCTAAGATGCTAACACTCTGTAGTGAGCAAATCCTTATGATATTTTTTTATCACACTTTCATGCAAACTATGTTTGTTTAGCAAGGAGTGGTTGTGTTTCTCGTCTTAGTTAGGAGTAATTGTGGTCTAAAGAATACTTGTCTTGGCTATAAGTGCTTACACTCCAAAGAACGTAAGACACTAACACTCTGTAGTGAGCAAATCCGTATGATCTTTTTTTATCACACTTTCATGCAAACTTTGTTTCTTTAGCAAGGAGTGATTGTGTTCCTCATTTTAGCTAGGAGTGATTGTGTTCCTCATCTTAGCTAGGAGTGACTTGTATTCTAAAGAATACTTGTCTTAGCTAATAGTGCTTACACTCCAAAGAATACTCAATGTCCTAGCCAAGAGTGGTTGTGGTTCAAATAATACTTAGTTTTAATTAAGAGTGCTTGGGGTTCAAATAATACTCAGTTTAGTCAAGAGTGGTTGCGGTCCAAATAACACTCATTTATATCTTATAGCAGTAGTTCGAATGATGAAACTCAATCGATTGATTGAGAATTGGATGTAGTCTTTGTTATAATAAATAACCTATTATAAAAATATTATGCAAATCCTTTTATCTCTTGTCTCAAATTGTATGCTATGTACTGTAATTAATCTTAGAAGGCGAGTTGTGTAAAAACAAGTTTTGGAAAGCTTTTTTGATAGTTCATCTGTCATATTTGAAGTTGAATCCAACTTTTCTCATCAAACACAATCCTTTAAAGAAAATAACTTAATATTGCATTTCATATTCTGCACACATCATCAGATAATATCATGCAAAAATTTCAAAAACTTCTAAAAGCATAATTCAACACCCCCCTTCTTATGTTTTTGGATTTCAAGTTGATCACATTCATAATTCCTTTCCTTTTAAAAGTATCTCTTGTAACTATTTGATTTGATGTGATTTGTTCATTTATAATCTTTTTCTTTTTTATCATTATTCTAATTTCTTTATTAGTTCTTGTTTCTTAAGATTACTCTCCATAATCAAATACTTTTTTTTTACCAAATGAAGAAATCTCAAATCTATAGAGCTCTTACCAAAATTTGAAAGTTAAGCTACAATCCTTATTAATACTTGATGGTATTTCATTCTTCTTAGATATCTTAAGAATCTAACTAATTCCTTAAATTTTAGTTGTGTTAACCTATTGTTAATTATCCTTATATATTCTAATTACATAAAATAAAAATTTCCTTTATTCCTCAAACTTAAAGGAAAAATACTTATCTAAAAATAAATTTTAAGACCATATATTCTTTAGCTCCCTTCTACCATTTTTTTCTTTTTCCTTATGCATACATATGGCACGGAAACCTTGTTCTCTTCTATACATGGAATTACTTTAAAGGTATCTTCCATGATTTGAAGCCATGTTTTAGATGCAATGGGGTTATATTGTCCATTGAATTGAGATAGAGAATTCCTTATGAATTTATAGAATCCAACACCAAAACTTTTATTTCTCACTGTAACAATACCAATATCTCCTAAAGAATTTTCTCGAGTTAAGTGAACCACTAGATTTACTATCTTTTGTGTCTACTCTCTCATAGCATCGACCATCATTTCTATTTTCACTAAAAGAAATTGCAAAGTTACTGACAAATTTTTACATAAATTAAAATTCGTAGATAAATTTACCATTACCTACGAATCTGAATTTGTAGTTAATTTACCTAGAAATTTAAATTCATAGGTAATATTAAAAATTAATATTATTATTTATATTAGTATTATTAATATTATTATCAATATTATTAATATCATTAATAATAATAATATTATTATTATTATTGTTATTATCTTATTAATATTATATTGTTAATATTATTATTAATAATATTAATATTTTTTTATTTTTATCAATTTCATTAATATTTTTGTTATTGTTAACATTATTAATAATCATTAAAATATTATTAATATTTGTAATTAATATTAATAATATTATTAGTAGTAATATTATTACTATTAATATATTTATTATTGTAATTATTATTCAAATTAATAATATTATTTATATTTATTTTATTATTATTATTATTAATATTTATTTTTAATTATTAATATTATTTTTACTAATATTAATTATAATAATAAGAATAAGAATAATTATAACGTGATCAAAAAGTTCGGTGTAACCGTGTAAAGTTTTATATATATCCTTTCATTCGAATCTCTCTTACAAAAGATTTGAATAATATTAAGATCCATGTTACTTAATAATATTCAGGTGTAACTAAACAATTTAAGGAGACATGGAAGTCTCTTGTCTGAATCCTTCAGAGTAAGAGTTTCAGGAGGTTACTTACAACTCAAGAATCATTTTTCTTTCTCCCATGGTACTTAAACAATAAAAAAGAGAAAAGGGTTGATAGAAGAAACCACTCAAAGAACAAAGAACAAGTAGCTTCCGTTGAACGACTTGTCTAAAGTTGAGAAATTTTCCAAAGACTTGGTCCAGAAGGATCTGATGTATGCACAACAAAATACATTACTTTATATATTCGTCCATAAGATTTAACTAATGACTTACCAATTACACCACTAATCCTTCAAGCCCTAATTCTGATTGAGTTGATTACCGATCCAGTTATGAAAACTAACATTTGGTAAAGGTACTAAAATTAAATTCAGTAATTTTTTTATCATGTTAAATTCAATTATATAAAAGAAATGTTTTATTTTATGTTAGGTGCGTTTTGAAAAAATAGAACAAAGCAAATCCCAAAATTAAGAATGGCACATTTTTCATTTAATTAAAAAGATCAAACTAAACAAACAGCAAAAAGACTATCTAAACCAAAGAGAATAGGACAAACACTGTTCTAGACCATTGCTCTTGTTCCATATTCGTACCATAAACTGCACTCACAATCACAAACTAGACATAATTATGTATAAATACAAGTCAATCCATTCATGAAAAGCTGTAATAAAGAAAAACAAATGAAAAACAAATATACGATAATTCCAATTGATTTTTTTTTTCAAATAAATAATAGTGTTACTTTACACAGATTGTATGATTGAACAAGCAAAACTATTATGAAATGAATGACTGACTTAAAACCTTTTAATCAGGTTTAAGGTATAGAACTAACATTTACTGAGTATACAAAATAAATAGACATCATTATCTCAAACTTGTGAGTCATGTGGTTCGTAGGTGAACTCCATCTTAAGGGGTCCACCAAGGTACCCAAACCATCAGTGAAAATCTTGACCAAGTAGTAATTTGCTGAACCACATGGCATCTTCTTGTCACTCCTGGTGCAATCTCGTGTCTTCATCTAGTAAACCATCTTCCCTTGTTCTAGTTTTTCTATCTTCCTGTTGAGTACAGTAGCACATTTCAGTTTCTGCAACTAAATTGGTATGATTACAAAAAGACCACCTTCAACTAACGCGTGAAATGAATGAATATAATGTACACTTATGATATGGCGACTCAATTTTGGCTTCTAGGAAAGGTAAGCTCTTCAGTCCCTATATTCAACCTCTCATTTTCCAATTCCACAGCAGTTTCTTTAGATTTGCTACAAGTGTCAGAAGGAATATTGATTCCAGTAAAGCCAATCATGACAGCTATAGCTCCTAGGTAATCCATAAAGCGAGGAGCATTGCCAGTCAAGGTGTCCACAACAGCAGCCAATGGGACCTGAATAGTAAGACCAGCTGTAGCCACTGTGGTAGATGTGAGAAGAACAGCCTTAGCCCACAAGTAATCACTCAGCACATTATCCAGCAATCCTAATTTTGATTAGGAAAGAAATCCATACATTATGAAATGTACAAGTTAAATAAAATGAGTAAATGGGAATTGTTGAAAGCAGTAAAATATTAGCGGTTGAAGAGGAAGTAAAGTGTGGACATTCATTTGAAGTTTGAGGTGTAAATGTAGATTTATTTTTACATTTTGAAAAATGACTCTTGAGTATTCTTTTTGAATTTGCAATGAAAAGTTTGGTTCATAGGTTATGCTCACTTTATCGCCAAACGTAATCATCAAATAAGAAAGAAATAATATATTCAGTCAGTAATACAGATCCATACCGCATGATATCATGAATAGGAAAACTGATTAGGCAAAATATAACATTATAAATGGCTTTCTAGATTCTCATCATTTCACTACGATTCTATGAATATTTTGTCAGTTATGTAAGGCATACTTCGGTTCTTAAGTTTGACAGTTCCACTACAAGATGAATAGATTTAATATTGTATAGAAATTTCGCTCAATCTTTGTACCGGTATTCTGGAACATAAATCTTTAGCTAACGATGGTACTCTCGACATGAACATAGGATTTACAATGACTTACAAATGAAGAGCATTTCTTGAGAAAAATCTAATTAGGACTTACAAAAGAAATGTTATGCACACAAAAAAAAGTTACCATCCCGCTGTTTCCTGTGTCTCTGTTAACTGGGGTAAGGTTGTGTTTATGGCCAGGTCATCCTTTACAGTTTCTTAAACTCTGGTCTAAGAAATTTTACAATTATCAGAAACAAGTTATCTATTTAAAAAGCATGATAATTTACCATGAAACAGTTCATAGGCTTGACCTAGTCTTCCTGTTTTAGTGTCATAAGTTAATATGAAATCTATCATAGACCAACTATCCCAAATCCTAAGTTGTTAGGTGATACGTGAATGGTTTTGTAACTACATACTTCTAACGCGTGGCTTGAAGCATGGACAATGTACAAGTCAACCTTATGCAGTACTAAAATGAACTCTGCTTAGAATATTGGAGGCATCAGGGATTCAACTCTCGAGTAGAAACCTTGGTTATATTTATAAAGGCTTTCAGACCATGTCATTAAATATCCCAACAATGTCAAAGTATAGATGGTTTTATCTAACAAAGACACTCTTTTCATGGGGAGTTCTTAGACAAGAAAATGAGTTTGATAAAAGTCCACTGAATCTTCAATGATTTTAGGGATATAAAAGAGGGAACTAGAAAAGTTACTAATTACATGAATATCATGGGTCAGGCCCATCATATCTATAAACAAGTGGGATACTAGGGTAAAGAGGGAGATATTCAATTTGTACGTGGAGCGTTAGCTCTCTTAGAAAATGGACTTAACTCAATCTTAAAAATCGACTTATGAAAAGTGAAGTTTACACCAATTTATGTACTATAATTTGGCCATATACCCCGTCAATGTACTCCCTCCCACTAAAGACTAGACATCTCAAGCATGAATATAGATATTTATGTATTATCCAATATTAGATGATACAATAAATCTAACAAACCTCGTTAGGATAGATTCTAATTAACTCAACCTTAAAAAATCAGCGTGTAAGGTGAATTTTGGTCTTACTAATATGCTAATATGATTACATCTCTAGTTTATGCAAGATCTCCAACAAGTTCGTTGTCAGAGGAGAAATCCTTAGAAGAAAGTGTTCTCCTATTTCTTGTTCTTTCGTTATATTCAATTAAAATATTTCTTTTTTTTTTCTTTTTTCAATTTGTGGTTCATAACATTCTCTGTCAAACCTTTGATGATCAAGTTTTACTATTAAAGGGAGCCAACACATAACTAGTTCACAGACTTTTGATAGATCCAATCTGGTTTGGTTTTTCTCCGTTCAGGCATATGTTCAGTTCAGGAAGTAACAACATTATGTTTCTCTCCGTGATGTCAAAGTAAATCTGAACTTAAATGATTACAAAGTCATCATACTCGGGAGTGAGTCCAGGTTGCACATAGTTTGCTTTAATGCATGTAAATGGTAACAAGATTTTTTTGAGTCACAAATCGAAATTCATTAATATCATTCACCGAATTTTAGTTTCAAATATTTAGCAATTGATTATCAAAGTGACACCTCTAGCCCAACTGTCAAGCTCTACACTACTCTGTCACTAAATGAATTAAATTATTGATGTTAAAAAGGTATTTGAGTTAGAATCTAATCTTCTGTAGGTACAAAGTATATAAGTTTTGATAGGCTACACAGCTCAATTATATTACTTCTCATGAAGAATGCATGTGATCTATACCAAAAGAAAATGACTTTACTAATAGTACGTAACTGTTTATACTGACAGTGAACTGAACAAAGAGCCTTAACAATAAATGGCCCATAACATGAATCTTATAATACTGATAAAGAGAAACCTTTTACCCTGAATGGGAAAAATATATTAGGAAAAACCATGTTTACCCAAAAAGTTATGAAAACAATATTAGATATTAATTTCACTTTCTACACTCCGGTTCCCTTTAAAATGTGCAAATCTGCAACCCAAAAAAATGAGTTTGATGTAATGATAAAATGTGCAATGTGCAACATACTGAAATTAGTTTGATGTAATGAGTTTCATAAGACACGAGATACACGCAGGATGGAAAATGGAGAAGGGCATAGAGAGTTATTTGTGATCAGAAAGTAACTACCAAACTCAAAGCTAAGTTTTATCGTACAAGTGCAACACATCCTGCTAAACACCCACCTATACTATAAGGTAGTGAATGTTGAGCTTTAAAGGTAGAACACGGGAAAAAACTGATGTAGCAGAAATGAGAATGTTATAAATAGATGTGCGGCCATACAAGAAAAGACAAAATATGGAATGGTTATATACGAGAAAGGGTGGTACAGCATCAATGGAGGAAAAGATGACAGAAAATTGGTTAAGATGATTTGGACATGTACAAAGAAGGCTACAAAAGACGTCAATCAGAAGAGTATGACTTTCACTCTAGTGAAAAGGAGAGGAAGAACAAAAAGAACATTGGAGTAAGTTGCCAAAGGAGATCTTAGGCTAAATAATATTCTTGAAACTTTGGTTGTTAACCATGTCAAACGATGGCATCTCATCCATGTATCCGACCTCACCTAGTGGGACAAGGCTTTATTGTTGTTATTGTAAGGGGCATACACAGTGTAAGTTTTATATTGTTATCCAATCAAAAATTATATTTTGCATGACTTTTAAGGTAGATAGATACTCTAAAAATACAACAAATTTACCTTACACAGTAGTTTGTAATTGATGATCAGCGTAAAAAAACCTTTACAATGTAGGACACGTATTATTTATTCTTAAATAATTTTGAACTCTCATAATACCTAAAATCTTCCGCTAATGATATAAGTGATCATCAAGCAGAAAGAACCTCCCCTCATAGACATTAATTGGACTGCACAAACAACTAAGCACGTATATAAACAACCTATGTCTGAATGAATGGTTCTCAGTAGAAGTTGGCTATTGTAGCAAAACATATGAACAGGGCATAAAGAGAGTATAAAGGCAAAACAGATACGTTCTTCTGTCATAGAAGATAACAATTTCAGTTTAGCAGCAAAAGTGCAGAACACGTGAAGAACTAGCTACATTCTAAAATTCAAAACAAAATGTAAAAGCTACAGAATACTGACCTTTACCGATTATCAGACCAAGCTGTTTCCAAGTAAGTGTACTAAAACTTTCCATCTTGGTAAAACTTAGTATGAGGGCAACTGGAAGAAAAATAAGAACATTGAAAAGCCCAAGATATCCAAGAAACTGAGCTGTACTAGCTTCACCACTCTTTCCATCATTATCAGGTAATTTTACACGAATAAGAGTTATATAAACTGCATATAATCCTGCAGAAAGAAGTGCGAAAATGTCTCCAAGAAGAGGATTTGACGCAACCGTTCTTAAACCGGATTTTGAGTCACCTAGACTTACAATTATTGTTCCTCCCATACAAAGAAGAACACTGAAGAGCTTTAACCAAGTAAATCTCTCACCCAAGAATGCTAGGGAGACCAAGAAGGTAAAAAGACTGGATGCACTGCTTAAGATTGTGTTTGACTGCATATCACATAAAAAGAAGGAACTAATTTAAGCCAGATAAGTATGTGAAACAGAACTTATAAATCCCAGAGGTTAAATTCAAATTTACTTACTGTGACTGTAGTATACTTCAATGACAAGTTAAAGGTGAGTTGAGCCAAAAACCAAAATGGGCAGATCAAAAGACTAACTTTGGCCACTCTAAACCGACTCCACCGCCCTTTCTCATCAAGCTGATGATCAACCTTTTCAATCACATTAACTTGATCATCAACCAATACCCTTATCACTGTATCTGTTGGCACCAATTCAGAACCATTGCTCCTTTCTTCACTAACAACATCAACCTCTTCAAGAACCAAGGATTCACTGGCTTCATTGCTTGCATCATTATCTTGGAGAAGGATAGTCTGCTCTGAGTGTCTTACCCTTCCTTCCATATGAGAATTACTTTTCTCACTCCGCCAAAACCATAAACCTCCATAATTATCCTCCAAATACCTCCCAATTTCAACAATTGGAATCAACACCAAAAACAGCGAATTGCATACATAAGTAATAAGGAAAGGTGACACACCACCATCAACAACAGACTGCACTACAAAGCTAGCAGCTATCCAAATTGTTGCCACAGCAAATATGTATACCAAACCCAAAGTCCATTTCCACGTTCTGTTATTCACATCTTTTGAACCCATGACTATGTGTTACCCAATCCCAAACTCCAAATCAAGAATACCCGGAAAGCAAAACCCTATCCAATGGGAAGATTATCAACACCCATTCGTAATTGTAGCAAAATATCACCTAAAAGCAACAAATGCAAAGAAATTGGATTAAAAGCTCAAATTGAAAAATAATAATGACAAAATTGAAAGAATATTTGAAAAGGGGAAGATAAAAAAATGACACAAGAACACATTATAATGTACCAGCAAGAGAATCCATGGGTTAATCGAAACAAGAAATGCCCAAGATTCGGAGAAATGGATTTTCCATATTCCATGTGAAGCTAGCCTGATGATTTTACTTCAATTTACTTTATCCAATTATGGTGATTTGGGAAGATAATGTCAAACCGCGTTGAAATTGAATCCTTGATGCAACCAAACACGCAGGTAACAGAACAGGTGGGTGGTGTCCCATATTCCTTAAACAGTTTATCCCTGTTTCTTTTTGCACCACCTCTTCTATTAAGAAAGCATTTCATACACTTTTTTTCAAATCTTTATTACATCACTCTATAAAATTTTTAATTTGTATGCTTTTAGTCTATTTTTCAATTAAAATTTAAAACTGTATTAATTTAGTACAACATAAATTTATTATATAATATATAAATTTATATATGTTTTATCATATAAATTTTATAAAATTCAATATAAATGGTATTATAGAAATTTATAATTTATTATATATTTATATAATTTATAAAAATATAGTTATTGTTGATAAGCATAATGAAGTTATCTTTTTAATTATAACAGTTGTTGATATTTGATTATTACATATCCATTTGTTCATCTCTTAATGTAAATCATAAATCAATTTCTAAAGAGTATTCAGTAAACTTATATAAAAATAATAATTTTTTACTTTTTTTTTTCATAAACATAGATTTGATTATGTTAAATTTATAACAATTATTTTAAGTTAATATTTAGTTTGTAGTTAAATTTAAAACAATTATTTTAAGTTAATCATTTAGTTTGTAAATAATTAATTATCTCACTTAATAATCAATTATGTTGTAGAGAATATGTTTTTCAATGTTTCGCAATTAATCAATTATCTAAAGCAATTTATTTTAATAAAAAATTGATTTTTATGAGTTTTGATAAATAATCAAATATTTTAAACAATAATTGATTATATTATATAATATGAAAAAATATACTTTCATAAATACTATATTATAATTAATAATAATCGATTATATGAATTCAAAATGTTTTTTTATTACTTTGAAAACAAAATAATTGATTATAATTAAAAAATAATCTATTATCTCAGTAATCATTTTGGTTTTCAATTGTAAAAGAAAAATATTTTATTGTTTACAAATTCTCCCTTTTTAAATAATTAAGAAAGTTTCAGATGAAGATTTCTTAAACCATCATCTTTTATATTTTAAAAGATCATCAATTAAGATTGAAAGTGGTTACAAGTTTTTTTTTTATTTTTTTAAAAATATTTGTTATTTTAGTTTATATATTTCTTTTCCTTTGTATTTTTTTTTAATACACCAAAAGTGGTATGCCTATAATCACTTTTTTCTTTAGGAAACAACTGAAAATTATGATATAAAGTTAAAAAATTGTGTACTAAACTTTAAGTCACAGTTTAGTTATGGTTTTCAAGTTGTGGAATACGCTATTGTGGACTTTATTTTATGATAATGATTTTTTTTTTTCAATTTGTTGTCTTAGATTGATATAGATTACGGTTTTCTATCAATATTTACGCCACACTTTTTTCACTTATTTCTTTTCTTTAGATCACGATCTTTTAACTCTAAAAAAATTATATTTATCGACAACAAAAATTCATATAATATTTTGATCGTTGTTATTAACAATTTATTGCTATTATTTTTAGTTTTATTATTATCATCATTATTATTAATACAATTTGGTGCAAGAAGAAATCAAACCCAAGCTCTATAAATATATATAAAACATATAATCACTGCATCAAATTATGCTTATATTATTATTATTATTATTAACCTATGATTAATATTATTATTGTTATTATTATTAATATTAATAATAGGTTAATAATAATATAAATAATAATATTAATATAAAGAGTAATACTAATAGTAATATTAATAATAATATAAATAATAATAATAATAATAACAATAATAAATCTAAGTGTTTAAATATTTTAATTATACTATCACACTTTTTTATTTGTTTGTTATTCATAAATATAAGTTACATTAAAAAATTATAGTTTAAACTATTCATATTTTATGACTCAAAATCTATAAGTTTAGATCATATTTTCATTATTTTATGTTACACTTTTTTAATGTTGTTTATTTTTTAAAAAAAAAAAAGGACTATGTCTCAAAATTGTCGCTTAAACATTCATGACTCAAAAAGGTGGTTTATAGTATATCATAAGCCACATTTGTAATAGTGTGGCATTTTCCATCTTTAGGTCACATTTATTTGTCTGTGACCAACTTAAAATGTCAAAGGTCATGTCACAAAATTTTGGCAAAAGCATCCTTGCTCCAAAAATTGTGACTTATTATAGTTCATAAGCCACATTTGTAAAAGTGTGTCATTTTTCACCTTTAAGTCATACTTTTTTGGTCTGTGACCAACTTTTTTGTTGTCTAAAGTGCTAAATGATCTAGTAGTATTTTCAATATCTTATTTTTCTTCTTGAAGGATGTTTCAAGAAGGGTTGTGAATGCTCTTATTTTAGTTGCATGAGAGTTCTTGTAACTCAATAGTTCAAGAATATAATGGAACAATCCAACTAATGTTGTTTAGATTAAAGTGGATATTGATTCTTTTTTAATCGAACTTGTACTCAATTTAGTATTGTTAATATTACAAAAGGTGTTACAAAGAAAAAAGTGTACTTCAAATAGTACTTTGGGTGCTACAAAGTCAAGCATGTTTACATAAGGACAAATTACAACATGAAAGCTATAATGCTTTATCAAAAGTATAAATAGAAGTCATCCCATGTAAAATGAAGTTAATGTCACATCAATACTTAGTTTCAAGTTATTGATATTCTTCCCAAGGTTATTCCTCACTTGTGTCATCAATTTCTTGTTAGCAAATTAGTGTTGCTTAACATATTGAATCAATTAGAAGAGAGATGTGAGCTAAAAATTACTTTGTCTCCTTAATTATATTGATTTTCTTTTCAAAGAATAGGCTAGAAAAGTCATGAATTGAACTTTTTTTCTCCTTGATTGTACATAATAGTGTAACACCCCAATTTTAACACTATCTTATTATGACAAGTGATTAAACATGCATACATTTATCCATGTTGTCTAATAAAAATTTACATCAAAATACATCTCCCTTCATTGGAATTTTAAAACAAAATATGTTTACATATAAACAAAATGAAGAGTTTTTCAAAATATCTAAAGGAAATCCGCAACAGGCTTATCCTCAATTGACTCATTTGTAACATTATCTACTCCAGTGTATAACATGATCATCACAGATAGGAAACAAACACACCAACACAAACAAAAAAGGATAAGCTAGTACTTAAAAGATTTCTCATATAATCTTAAACTGATCACATATAAAAAACATTTAACACATAGCAATCCACTCATATCATCAATCATCCAACTCATTCAAAAAATTGAACTCATGACCTCAAACAATATAGACAGACTCGATTCTACTTCTAGAAAACTCGTGCATTGAATAGATCCCGAGATATGCACCTATCGTACAACTTCAAACTATAAATCTACACAACCCCAAAATGAGTGAATCAACAATCTTGTATGACAAGGTTAGTCTCCCTGAGAATTTTCTCACCAACTATATTTCAAGTTGCAGTCACCCAGTTCAGACCTCCTTCAACTCTCACCACCTAGTAATGTTCATCTATGTGATTCCTATTACTAGCAAAGTCAGGATATCAATCATTATTGAACAAATCCTTAGACAATGCACATCCTAATTGACCTAGATACGGCTATTTTCTTTCCTGAAAATATTATGTTTAGATCTTGACCACCTCAATAAATACTTAACAATATAATATATATCTACTCATTTATTCATTCATCCATTTTTCAATCTCGATCTCAAATGTTTCAAGAATTCCTAAATCAACAATATTATTCAATCCATAAATTGCATTACAAAATAATCAAACAATCAAAACAGAAAAAAGAACAAAATTAAAGCTTGAGCGAGAATCCCCCTTGCTTGAGCGAAAATTTTCTCGCTTAAGCAAAAATCAACTCGAGAGCACTCTAGTTCCAATATTATTTTCGTTTGAGCGAAAATACTCTCACTTGAATGAAAATCTTATCTCACTTGGGCAAAAACTTTTCGCTTGAGCGAGAACTCTTCTTGCTTGAGCGAAATATGCAAAATTCAGTCCTACAAAACTACTACACCAAACCCTCCCTATGCAAAATCACTTCCATTTAACTTGTTTCAATTTCAAATACAATTTTAACCCATCATTTTTATCAGCCAACAATGCATTTTTCTTCAAGGATTCCATCATTTCTAAAACAAGTCATGAAAACTAACTTAACAACCTATTTTGTTCATATGGTTCCTAAATCAATTATAACTTATGACCATTCCCATTAAAGCACTTTCTATGACTAAACTTGTCACATATAACTCCTGCATTCTTATAAGTATTCTAACAACCTACAATCCCTACATATATACCTATTTATTCCTAATTTCATGCATAACAATCTGCAATGACTCATCATATTACATTTCTAACACATTATAACAATAGAGATATCATAACTAATTCGCCATGCTTATCACTTAAAAATAAACACCAAATTCAAACATACACAGATTATTAAACAAAACTCAATCAAGTCTACAACAAATACCAAACAACACTAAAAAGCAACTAAGTCAAACAGTTTCAGACCTACAAGAAACCTCAACACAAATAACTTAAATAACATCTCTAATCCTAAATTTCAAATTATAAAGTCTTACAACATCATAAACATACAACTGCAATAGTTATCTTTCCTTACCTGGCTTAAACAAAGCACCTTTCAAAAGAGTTTTTCAGCTTAAAGTTCACACAGGATCTCCTAACCTGCATCACAGAGCTTTGATCAATGATCAGACTATATAATTACAATCATGAACCAACAAAGACCTATCCTGAAATACTAGAGGTGACATGCATGCTAGTCTGCTAGAGTAACTAAGAACACTAGAAAACTGACTCAAAGAAAATGAGCAGAAAATGAACTTACTATATTTAAGAATCTGATCGCGCACTCTTACTCTACTCGACGCTAGGAGCCTAGGGATGACCTCTGGTCATCATTCTGAATTCGTCTGAACTCTAGAGAGAAGGTAGAGGAGAAATAGGAAATTCTATTATAGATAGATGGTGGTTTTATAAAAATGAAAACTTAATAACTAGTTTTTCTATTTATATGAACTTTTCATTTTAATAATAATATATTCAAACGTCATCTTACTAATACCACTTATACTCTTAAGTTATTCTTTAAGTCTTTACATACTTCTACTCTAAAGCAAATTTCTAGGGTCTTACAAATAACATTCTGATAAGTGTTAACTTTACTTGTTTTAATTTTGACTTAGGAACTCAAATGGCTTAAATATGATTACTTTTGCAAAAAAAAAAAAAAAAAACCTTATCACCAACTTAAAATTTTGAAATGTTTGCAATTAGAAGAGTTCAATGCAGATTTTAATTCAATTTTGTAAGATTCTTGATGCAGAAAAAGGAACAAGTAGTAGTTAAGCAAATTTGACCCAGTGCAGGAGATTCGTTGAGTGTAAAGTATAGGCGTTGGGCATAATCAAATACAGAGCATCCCAATTTTGCACCTCAAAGTGCCAAGTGGAGCTTAATGTTGCTAAGCATAATGATTCCATAGAGGGGTCTATTATGAGCTTAAAATCTACTAAGTGAGCCATAGATCCACTAAGCTCAAGGAAGTCTCAACTTGAAGAGAGATAATACGTTGAGCGAACCACAAGGAAGTTCAGCACTAGGAAAGCTTAAAATGAAGAATTTCAATCTGCTGAGCAAATCATATAGGGGTTGAACACAGGAACTCCAGTAAAAGAAACATGTTTAGCAGTATAAAAATGAGGGAAATATAACTTAAAACAGGGACACACAGAGACCTGAAGAGAATTGAGAGTTGTGACACTTATAGCTTTATTTTATCGTTGAATTCATTATATCATTCTACTCATCTTTAGTAGCTAATCTCTAGATATTGGGATTTAATGACATTATAATTCTCCTATATATTCTTATTTATATATACAAGTATAATATGTTCTTAACTGATTGAGTTTTATGCTTAATGTTTGACAGTAGAGGAATCATTGCTATTGATTTTACGATTTGAATGTTATTGGAAAGTACTTTTTTTCTAAAAATAAACTTAATCAATCAAAGACTACAATTGTTAGGAACAAAGTGTTGTTTCTAATATTCTTGTTTTGAACTTAATACAGGGATCAAATGATATCAATTCAAGGAATTGCTTGATTGTGATTTGATCTTAAGACAATCAATATTAGGAATTAGCTTGACTTATCTTAGTTGAACAAAAGAACAATTATATATTACATATATGAGAGAGGAGTACAAATTTGCTTTAAGTCTGAATCAATCTCAATACTTGATCATAACTGAAAACTTCAGCATTTGTATTTGCATATTTTCTTATATTTAACTTTGCAACTTTCTTGTTTTAATTATAGTCCAATGTCAATTTCAAATTTTATGATTATTCAATTCTTTACAAAGGAAACAAAAACTATTAATATACTTGTTAATCCTTGAGAATACAACTACCCCTTTCAACTATATTTAGTTAACTTGGTCCACTTGCTGAGAGAAATCATTACATTCCTAAAACAAGCTAGACAAATTCAACAATTAGATATTTTGTAATTATGTGTAGTACTTACCTATAAATAAATATTTATAAAAAGAATAATAATGCACAAAGTCATAAAATCATTTTTCTTGACAGTCACATCTATTTGTAGTTGTTCATTTACATCATACCATGGAAATGTATTTCTTAGTCCCCTCTTATTTAAGTTATAATGTTAAATTGAACATGATTTTGACGACTTTCTTCGTAACTATAGAAGTTATTGATAAGAGATTGTTAAGGTTATTCTAGTTTTGTTGCAAACATTTGATGTTGAATTACATGCAATCCATAAAGGTTTATCTTTTATTAAGAATATTGAACGTGAATCTAACTCAAGTACAACTCAGTAGTTGATTATACAAGCTGTCATGTTATCCTTAAATTGTAATTATCAACAAAATGTGTTATCTATTTTTGGATCGTGGATCAAGTGCTTATTATCAAGATGTCAAGATTTGATTGGGAATTAGCTCACTTAGCCTTTAAAATATGACAATTCGTGTACCCTACAACAATATCCCTCTTGGTAAATGCCCCTTTAGGAATCAAACTCTAATGTTGTAACTTAGTCCCACCTCTAACATTTCTACTATCAAAATAAATTTTTTTCTACTTCATTTATAAATAAACATGTTGTATTATTCATCTAACACATATTTATATGTATGATTTCATTAGACATGTTAAATCTTACTCTCATTTTTACTTCTGGTGTGATTTTAATAAAAAAATTTCAAAATGGATAAAAAAGAATTATTCCTACGATGGATAAATCGTGCCAAGCTAGCACGATTTCATTACAAAGAAATCATGCCAATATAGCACAGTTTCATTTAACCCAACTTGAAATCGATTTAAGGCACTATGATTTTCATGTTGAAGGTAAAATCGTGCATAACGAGCCCAATTTAACTTAAGGTTAACGATGGATTAATTATGGTTAATAAAAATCGTGAAATAAGAGCACAATTTTAGTTTATTAATATTTCAACTAAAATCGTATTATAGGAGCACGATTTAAGTGTATTTATGAATACACTGAAATTGTATGCATATAGCACAATTTCAGTTGAAATATTAAATTTGATACTCTCTGGGTCATCCATTCAGTTATTGGTACTTGTTTTTCATTGTAGATTGGTAATTATGGATTTGAAGAAATGGTCGTCTTCAAAGTTGAATGACAACAAGAAATGTTACGTTGAATGCAAATCAACACCCACTGTGAAGAGGAATATATTAATAAACTAAAACATCTCCTGTAACACGATTTCAGTTAAAATATTAATAAATTGAAATCATAGTCTTATTTCACGATTTGTATTAATTATAATTAATCCAATTTTAACTATCGTGCCTACTATATACAATTTCACCTTCAACATTAAAATTATGATACCATAACACGGTTTCAAATTGACTTAAATAAAATTGTACTATATTGACACGATTTCTTTTAACTTGGCATGATTTACCCATCTCGAGAATAAAAAAATTATCCATTTGAAAAATTTTCCAACAAAATTACACACAATAGAAATTTTGTCCACTACACATATTACTTGTAGTTAGTGAACCAATATACAATATTTAAATGATTAACTTTAAATCAATTCCAAAATATCAAACCACAAAGTGACTCAATCAAGTATAAGAAAACAAATACCCAAATCCATAAAAAAAATAAAAATAAAATAAAATAAAATCAATTTCAATCTGTTATCAGTTTTTTATATTATTTTGTTATTGATTTGGTTCTAAACACTCTATATCCTATGCTCAAACCATCATAATTGCAAGGAAAGTCATCGTAGCAGTTGCACATTTTTTCATTTTTATCTTTACTTTTGGTACATTCACATGTTATTATACTATTAATTGTCAAGAGTCTACACTCTATCATTATTTATTATTCTGAACTGCTACCATAATTTGATGAACTTAATATCTAGAGAGTGTTGTAGTTTGTGATTTATGAAGTTTGAAACCCATTTGAGTAATTGAGTAAGAAAAGAATTACAAAGGCACAAGTAACTCAGTCCAATATCATGATTAAAAGAAAAATCATTAATGATATTTTCATTTACCATATTCACAAAATTTATTTTCTTCTATACATAATTGATTATGCCCTAGCTATAAGTTGATTAAATATAATACTAACTAATCATACATTTAATTTATAGTCACACCACAAGCCTACTAATTAGTTATGCTTATATCATAATCAATTTTATAAACTAAAATCTATTACAATATCCATGAACATAATAATTAATTGTACTGTAATCATAATTGATTATATATGTTTCTCACCACAATAACAATGTTGACCAGATTTATCTCATATTTAACATTTCATATCATGGTATTTTTTAAAGTTAAGAAATTATCATACATTTCATATCATTTGAATCAATCACAATTACTTACAAATAAGAATGATTCATCCCTTTTTATCCTAACATAAATTTAACCCACCAAAAACTGATTGGAATAATCTGGTATGCACATGATTTAGGACTAATGTCTATCTCGGTGGACTTAAGGTAGTTGTACAAATTTTAAAAATAATTAACAAATTATTAACAATTTTTTAATTTGAAGTTATCTCACAAAAAATCATTTGTTACATTGTAGCTATAAAATTTTAAAAATTAATAATTTATTACTTGCTACAAGCAAATTATAAAGTATAAAATATAAATAAAATTTAAATTTAAACTCATAAATATATATATTGAGATGAATTTTAACTATCAAATAAAAATAATTAATTATGACAAAAATAATTATCAAATAAGATTTTGGTTGTTAAATAATTATAAAATAAAAATAATGATTGAGTTGAATAACCGTCAAGATAATCTATATTAACATTAACTATCAAAACTTTAATTTAATTTAATGTTATTCTAATATTAATTATTTAACTTGATTTTTCAAATTCTTGTTCGTAATATTTAATAAAATAGAATTAATTTTAATAATTTTAACAAATTAATTTTAATAAATAAATATTCTTGTTTTACCGCACATTTTTTATGAAATAGGATTCAAATTTAAATAAAATAAAAAAATTAATGTTTAAATAAAAAATTAATACACTTAACTCATCCTTTTATAGATTATACTTTTCACCTCCCTTCTTTTTACAAATCACATGATCTATACTTTTACAAAGTTATTTTATAAATTATTTTTAAATATTAATATGCAATAAGATTTATTTCATCATTCTACTAACTTCCCTTAGAAAAGTAACTTCTCGCTCGTTGTTATTAGGTTGTTGGACGAAATAATGGTTGATACTATGTAAAGTATGGCTATATAAAATGACATTTTATTGACTATATTAAAATATATTCTTAACTAGGACCACATACAGTGAAAGTTTATTAACTATATTAAGATATATTCTTAATAAGGACCGTAATAACTTGTTGATACCACTATGCATTCATACTTTCATTTACCCCCAATTTAAAATACCAATACCCAATCCAAATCAAGGATGAGATACCGGTCAATCCTGAACTAACAAAATTTGAAGACCAAACGTTGTTCTCTTCATAAAAGCCAACGATGTTGATTTGTCAACTTTTTCAACCACTGATTTTACAAACCTTTACTGTGCCACATCAAGAGATCATGCTAAAAAGATTGCCATGTTAGAATGAGTAAAATGTGTTGAAAAAACAAATAAAAAGAAAATTAATTATATTTATTATTGTTAATAATTTCATTTGTTATTATTTTTTGTATAAACATTGTTTTAATTAAAGATAATCCATTATTTGATATTTATTCCAATCAGTGGGATAGAAAGTTCCCTCTTAGACCCTTTTCATACATATATCCTCTGAACCAAATGAAGTTAAAGTAATCTCTAAATGCACAGTGAAACCAATAAAATAACAGAATCTCTCATCATAGAACAGATGGTGTAAGTAGATCCAAGTTTTTCCCAGTACAAACAATAATCAATGACATGAAACACTGCAATTGTTGCAGTGATAGTATATGAGGGTTCTAGACCCACAAAATTTAAAAATGATGAACGAGAAATGGCTAATTCTGTGACACAGCAGCAATCTGGCCATATCTTTGCATTACTCGTTTAGTGGCTAGAGCTGCAGCCTCACTAGCATGCATTGTCCCAGTTGCCATAATTGCAGCAAACTCTTTGACAATCTCTTCTTGAACCTTGTTGCGTGCATCTCCAAGAGGATCTGCCGTGACCCCATTTGATGATGACTTCTGTGGTTCCCCTGCTGGCTTTACAGAAGGTGAAGCAGTCTTAGAGTTCACATCCGTGCCCTTCACTTCCTTGTTCACCCCTCTGTTCAAACCCTTCTCAGTGGAAGCATTCACAGCAGTTGAAGGCCTGAATTGTGGCACCTGAGGAACTCCACCAGATTTCAGTGTTGACTCTAAATTCTGTATCATGGGCACTGCAAAATGAAAGTGGCAAGAAATATATATCAGATAAAGACAAATAGTAAGCACATCATCATAAATGCAAATTTATTAACATTGTGCTTAAAACTCCACAGTTTGGTAAGTTATTGAAGGATTCATTTTTATAAAAGACGTAGAATGAATATGAAAATAGGCAAGTAAAATTTAGAAGCATTAAAACTCCAGAGCTCCCAATTTGGATGACAGGTTTTAGTTAGGTATTTTATCTTTCTCCGTTATCATAAGCTTTTCCATAACTTTCTATATTATACTTACACTATATCAGAACATTGTATCATTCATGCTTAAAAGTTTACAAACTAAAAACAAATTTTTAGAAGAGGTAAAGGCTGTAATGTAACTCACTTATAAGAGCTCCCATTGGACTGTTCATGACCTCATTAGGGAGCTGAAGAATATATTCAGGAATGGACACACCAACCAAAAATTGAGAAATCTCATTGCTGAAGTTGTTGCAATTGTGTGTAAGCAGACTATATGTTTCAGGAAGGTACCGCGGACTGATTTCTTGCAAATACATTTCGAAGACATCTTTGGGAACATGTGTAACACCTAACTCTACCACTTTAAGGGGAGTTCCATATGGTGTTGATCCAGCAGGAGAGTGTTGGATGCCCCCACCAAAGTAATACTCGTTACCATAAACCACAACTCCTGTGTGCCTGAGGTACAAAGAGAACACAAATCTACAATGTTAAGACATTGGCAAGTACATCAAAAAAGGCAGAATAAAACAGTGGCAAACCCAAGTTTCAGGTATTAGAATGTTTCTAATCATATTTGTTTCTATTATAGTTCAATCATTGCATAGACACCACATATCCACAGATCACAGCATCATCTTCCAACAGACATGTATAACAATCCCTCCAACACAAGTTTAGTTTTGTTCAGAACACAGCTAAACTTGGCATCAGACAAAGAACCTCTTGCCCTGAACCAACAATAAAGAGAATAACTCACCATATGCCTTCAATAGTTTTCCCCAAAAAGGACATCGAAAGCTGCCGTGCAAGTCCTTGGCTCAAGTCATAAACATTTAGAGTAACTCTGTGAACCTCCTGCAGTCAAATATCAAATTTAATGATAAATGTCAAAAACAATTGCAAAGTAGTTAAATGTTAGGCATAAACAGAAAACTATGAACAAAAATAGACATATTGATAACATCACTAATACCACATACCTCCGCCATCTGATGCAGTCGAATTGAAAATTAGTTAGCCTCTTATGTACACCTTGAAAGGAATGTTGTAAATACTCCAATAGAGATTAAAAGAACCTAAAACAGTGAAGATCGGTGAGAATCAAACCACAATAATCAAAGCACAATACAACACATAAGAGAAACACCCTTATGGACTAAAACATGCGACAAAAACATCAACGAGAATACTGGCTTATGGGAAACAAGAACATTAAGACATGTCAATTCCTTACACTGTAACAACCCCACTCTATCACACACAAAACACATCCTCAATATACTCACCGCTATCACCATAATCATTTTAAAAACACACTTCAAAACAAAATCAAAGTCGATCACAGGATCATATCCAAACTAGAAGCAAGCGAATAAGAGAAATATATTTCAAAAAACAACAAGACATCCACTCAACATCTACATCCACATGCACCACAAAACGCAATGACCCTTTTCAGAAAAGGAAGAAAACAAAAATAGAGCACTCCCAAACAATGGGAGTTGTCCAAAATGGGGTTCGAACCAGTGGAGAGAACCCAGCTCCAAACTTCAAACTTTTCAAACATTTACAGATCCAACACAAAAGGGGCACCCAAATTCTACCTTACGTAAAAAATTGTCTCCAGAAAATCAGAATCATGATTCATAATCCACGCAGTGTAACGAACAAAACCAAAATTGAAAAAACATACAGAGAAAGAGAGAACCTACAAGAAGAAAGAACTACGAAGCAACACAGGATTGGAGAACAAGATTGGGTTCGGTTCCTCTTCAACAAGAAAGATAAAACCTTGGCGGAAAAGTCCTAATAAATAGAGAAGTCATTGTTGTTGTTATGGTCGTGGAGATGCAGATTCTCTATGGCCACCACATTTTACCTTTCCATAAGCCTCCGGGACTTTCTAGAATCTACCACCGCTAGTTTCAGGTCCACGTGTTTTTTACTTTTTATTTGTCTCCAATTTAGATTTTCTCAGACAAAATTGATGGCAGAATCTTTTATACTTTTTTATTAATTTGGTTTAAAGACCAATATTGGTTTGGAGGAATTCTACCCATTTTACATTTTACGTATTTAGAACTAAAATTAAAGATTTTGAATAAATTTTGAATATTTCCAGATTAAATTTATTAGAACTCAAGAGATATTCTATATATTAAAATTTAATATTTTAAATCTATTTTAACTAATAAAAATCGACAAATATGTTGAAGAAAATATTTCTATCATTCCTCTTTTTCGTTGTCTGTATCGGTATGGGTGACATTGGTTCATTGTCACGCGTTTGACATTACGTCATTTGTTATCAAAGGTTTATTCTCTTTAATTTAATAATTGAATTTCTTAGTCTTAAAGCATCTTACGTTAAGAACAATGTATTTTTATTTAATTATTTATTTTCATAATTTAAATGAATATTTATGTCTAATTTATTTATATTTGATAAAAATAAACTAACCGTCAACAAACGTAAAATACCAATTATTTTCTTAATTTATTGTTATTATATATTTATTTAATTTTAAGATCTTAAGGAGATTTTTAAAATTAAATAAATATCTTATAAAAATCTCTTTGAAATGAAAAACAAATTTACACTGAGCGTTAATTCTCAACTTTATGCAAACATCTCAGTATAAAATTGTAGTTGAAAACAAAGTTGACATAAATATTATCTTTTCTTTAACTATTCAAAATCAACTTTACACAATTTTAAAATAAATCAGTACTATAATATCTTTTTGTAATATCTTTTTTATGTATTTTTGTATAATAGATATTAAATAAAATAATTTTAAAATTTTAAATATAAAATAATTATTACTTTTATATGATTGTTGTAGTGAAATGATAACATAAAAGATCGACATGTGGGACAAAAATTAGGTTAAAATAAAAAGGGAGAAGAAAAGAAAGGAATATTATGAGTATTGTGAGTTTATCTTTGTTGCCTTTCTACATTCTTTTCTCAGAGTTATGTAACATCTTAAAAAATTTTAAATAAATATTATTAATATGATTTTATAATAATATAATTTTCTGCATCATGTTCATAATAGTATTCACATTGTCTTAAGGTTCTTTACATAAATAAACCTTACACTTATGCTTCATTTGTATCACTTTTATATTACACCTATAATCTAAAAGGACAAAACAGTAAATAAAATTTAAAGGACAAACTGGTAATTATATAAAATTCAAGGGTATATAAAATCAGTGGTATATAAAATTCAAGGGTATTTATTATTATCTTCTATTGAATCAAATGAGGAAGTTAATTTGAAAAATATAATTGTTGTTCAAAATTTTCCTGAAGTTTTTTTCTGATGATATTCCTGGTTTACCATCCAATAGAGAAATTGAATTCTCCATAGATTTAATACCATGGATTGGACCAATTTTAATGGCTTCATATAGGATGTCACCCTCTGAATTGACTGAATTAAAGAAACAATTAGAAGAATTGTTTGAGAAACAATTTATTAGACCTAGTGTATCACCTTGGGGAGCCCCAATTTTATTGGTTAAGAAGAAAGACGGAAGTTTTAGGTTGTGTATAGATTACTGTCAATTAAATAAGCATACCATCAAGAATAGATACCCCCTCCCCATAATAGATTATTTGACTGACCAATTAAAAGGAGCTTCTGTATTTTCTAAGATTGATTTATGGTCAGGTTATCGCAAGATTAGAATAAAGGCAGAAGACATACCAAAGACAGCCTTTCGAACAAGGTATGACCATTATGAATACTAAGTGATACCTTTCGGTGTAACCAATGCTCCTGCTGTATTTATGAATTATATAAATAGGATTTTCCGTTCATTTTTAGATTCTTTTGTAGTTATTTTTATAGATGATATACTTGTATATTCTAAAACCTTATGGGGAACATTAGAAACATCTTATAATAGTTTTGCAAATTTTGAAAGATAAAAAGTTGTATGCTAAATTGTCTAAGTGTGAATTATGGTTGGAGGAAATAAAATTTTTGGGTCATGTAATTTATAAGGAAGGTGTATTAGTAGACCCAACCAAGGTAGACGCGGTTTTACCATGGGAACCACCAAAAAGATCTGTAGTTTCTTAGATTTGGTTGGATATTGTAAGAGATTCATTGAAGGATTTTCTAGAGTAGCTATGTCATTAACCCAACTCACTAAGAAGGGATATAAAAATAAATGGACCAGAATCTTACAAAATTTTTAAAAAGAACTTCTCTAACGAGGAATTCTTCCACAGCTTAACTCTTCAACAGATCCTTCAATCTTTGAAAATAATGTAAGGAAAAGGAGATATATATATTGTCTTTATTTCTAAACACTTTTTTTGAGGTATCCCTAAACACTTTTTTTAGGTATCCCTAAGCCTCACGTTTATCTTTCTCTATTAACTTTTATGGATAGTGGTTTTAACACATGATTTTCTATGTTGTGATTGTTTTGTTTATTTCCATTCATGTGATTATAGATGCAGTTTGTGGTAGGAGAACATGTTCCTTGAGGTTTCAAATGAGCCAAAGTGATGTATTGACTGGTTGATTGCTTATTTATCCTGACTATTCACTACTACCGTTTATCCTATGTTGTTGTTCTTTGATTTTATCTGATAGTTTTTAAAATATATATATATATATATATGTCTATTTCAGTGAAGTTGATAATATTAATAAATTTTAAATTTCATAAATATAATTTCTTAAAAATAATTCTTTAAAAAGGTATGTATATCTCATTTCTCTCTCTCTCTCTTTCTCTTTGTTAAATATGAATATATGATAGAGCAATAGTAATGGATGCACCAAATCTTGCACTATCTTTCTCTACAAACATTTCAGCTTTCTTTCCTAAGAATGATTGGAGGACAAATGTAGCAGAGAATTCAGTTACATTCTGAAATGTAGCCTATACAGTTTTTGTCTTCATAAATTTTGAAGTTGTAACTTTAACATTAGAAGAAATTGTAGTGGTTACGTTCTGCATGCCACCTCCAATCCACAAAAATTTAATAATTAACTTATTTGTTTTACCCATATAATAAAGGGGCATATATTTAATAATTTGTAAGATATGTAAAATTTTATAAGATTAATATATATATATATATATATATA
>Ga0209489_101140_pt1 | contig 54062 bp, 26 predicted proteins | sample SiratrowhiteBW_FD_187527 | JGI IMG/M metagenome (GOLD analysis project Ga0209489, IMG submission 187527) | Root nodule microbial communities of legume samples collected from California, USA - Siratro white BW (SPAdes) (version 2) | ecosystem: Host-associated > Plants > Roots > Nodule | place...
ATATATATATATATATATATATATATATATATATATATATATATATATATATATATATAAATAGATCTTATTATTTAATATTAAACAATCAAAGTTAGTCTATTAAAAAATAGTCAACATAGAATAGTTAATTAGTAAATTTTTAATTTATTTTGATTTTATTTTTTATTGATTTAAACTTAACAAACTTTAATATTTTTACTTTTGTTTTGTTATCGTTATGAAAAATTGTGTGGTGTATTCATGGCTTTCCTGAAATGGTAAAACCAAAGTTAAACCTAACTTGACAGTGGTATGTTCATATAGATTTTTTGAACGTTTTTGTTGGCAAAAATAATTATATAAATGCGAATCATTTGGGTGCTTCAACCCTATAAGAAAATATAAAATAAATAAATCTTACATAGAGACCTAAAAATAATATTTCACACTTATTATTTTTAAACTTTGTTTGGATTAGAGATTGAATTTCACGCACTTGATTTGAATTAATTTGATATGAAAGTATGTAGAAAGTTTGGTTGTTTTGAATTAGAAAAAAGATAGTGAGATTTGAGTGAAAAGTTTATAAAATTTTGTAACTCATGTGATTTGTGTGATTGATAAAATATTTTTTTAAGTAGATGAAATTATGGTTGAAATTAATTTAAAATTAAATATAATTAATTTGTTGAGTGTGATTAATGAAATATTAATTTTTAATTAATGAAATTATAAGATTATAAATTGTTTTTAAATTAAAATAAAAATTAATTTATTATTGTTAGTAATATTATTATTTTATAAATTTATTTTTATTTTTGTTATGATTTTAATTTTATTATTATTGTTATACTTAATTTTATTATATTTATTATTATAATTATTATTTTTAGTTTTTAATATTTCTTTTATATTATATTATTTATTGTTATTTTGGAAATTTATTATTAATATTTATTATTTATTATTTTATTATATTTTATTCTTATTTTAAAATTTTATTACTTTACCAATTATTATTATTATGGTATACTATATAATTAATTATATTTAATTTTTTATAATATAATTGTAAATATTAATAAATTGCTTATATTGAATTAATTATATAAAAAATATATATATAATTATAATAATATTATTATTATTATTTTCTAAATTTATTACTAAATTTTTATTTTTATTAGTACTTTATTATTATTTTATAATTTAATTATTATTATTATTTTAATATAATAATATTTTATATTTTATTATTCTTAACATATTATATTATATAATAATCATATTTATTTTATGATAATAATAACATAAATATAAATAAATTAATAATAACGATGAATTATAAAAAAATATAATATTATTTTAATCTTTTTAAAAAGTTTCTTAAATCTTCTTATATTAACTAAGAATCGTGGATATAAAATTATATCTCGATTTTCGTATTTAATTACTTATTTAATTACTTTTTTATTTATTGATCGTTGAGTTTTTTTCGTATTTTATCCACTTTTATGAATTCACGCTTTGAAGTAAACATATTTTTAAGTTTAGTTTGAATTTGAGGGAGTGGAAAACGATGAATTTGTTGTGAAAGTGAATAAACAGTAGGTCTGTTTGGATTAAAAGATGATAAATAAAGAAAATGTTTATAAAAATTTATAAATAATGTGATAGATTTGATTAATAAAATAACAATTATTAATAATATTATTATTACTTTAAAAATTCATTTTCATTATTATTATAATTTTTAATTTTATTATTATTATTATTAAAATTATTATTTATAACATTATTATTATTATTATTATTATTATTATTATTATTATTATTATTATTATTATTATTAGGTTTTAATATTAATATTATAAGGATTTCTTAATTATCTCATTTTTTGTTATTATTTTATAAATTTATTATTAATATTTTTTACTTTTATTATTATTATTTTGTATTAATTAAAATTATTATTATTATATTATATTATATAATTAATTAATATTTATTTTTTTTAATATAAATATAAACATTGATAAATAATGATGCAAATTAATTATATAATAAATTATATTAAAGTTGTTGCTTCCCCTTCAAATCTTCATTGGTTTGTGAGAAAAGTGAGTCGCCAACTTTTTCTTATATTAATCTTAATTTTTAATTAATTTTTCTTGTATCAATTTTTATACTTTCTTCTTATTTCATTATTATTGATCTATTTTCATAAATCGGTTGTTTCATCCAAACAAAGTGTTAGTTTCATTATTATATTTTCAACACAAATCCAAAAGATATGTTGTACAATTGTTCAAACAAACAATCTATACCTTATTCTCGCAAAAAGCCTCCAAAACCATTTTGGTAAGAGCCAACAACATTTTGTTGTCACTCTAAGTATATTATGTCTATTAGAAACTTCCAATTACGGGACACTTCTTGGAAATTTATTCTAAAAAGTGTTTCGCTTCCATCTTTTATAAATTAGAACAGTTCATCACAAATGACTACTGCTAAAAGTTAATCCTAACTTTGTCATGGTAATATCAATTTTACACTACGCCTTCCAATATACCTACACATTATCTAAATGTGATTCTTGTTTGTTTAATTTGAATTGAAAATTTGCAAAACATAAATTAATACATTTCATTTTATTTAAATTGTTGTTTTGATAAGGTGTGACAAAAAATAAGCATACAATATAATTAATTTACTATAATATATATTATAAGGATCAACTTAAATAAATCTACTCCAAAAGTGTCTACCACATAAATAAAAAACAATAACATAGAAACCCACAAATGTAGCAGGTAGAAGATACGTAAAAAGACAAACAACATTTGCTCTTAGCTTTGGGATATGATAGAATCTTTGTTGTCATCAGCTTTGAGATCTTTTTTTAAGCTTTGTAGAGGTATGAGGAATTTCAATAACATTTCAACACAGTGCTACCTTTTCCCTATTAATCTTCTTCTTGATAAATGGTTTTATGTATTAGGTATCTGAGTGTGAGTCTAGGCATTGAGTACAAATGACAAAGTTGAGAAAAATATAAGAAATAAGACTCACAAACCCAATGCTTTAAGGTTTTGGGTTGAAAGTGACATCAATTTCTTGTTTGGGTTTGACTCATGTCTCATTGTTGTTTGATCTCCCTGATGGTTTTCCCCTTAATTTTTCCAATAAGTGATATCAAAGTTGATGGTTTGTGGCAGTGCTTGGCTCAAACACCGGGGCGATCTCAAAGAAAATGAGATATGAGTCAGGTCCATATAAAGAATTATCTCCACCTTCCCTCTTCCACATTGGTACACACCCTCGAGTGAAAGCATTTTTAAACATGAATACCTCACTTGTACCATCATTCACACACTTAGTAGAACACGCTTGCCTGAAACCTCTGTCTGGAAGACTTTCGATACAAGGATTAAATTGTACTGGTCTGAGCCAGTCACCGCTACAAACCACTGGCAAAACCATTGGTTCTGATACCACTTGTTGGGAAAATCGAGGGGGAAAACATCGGGAAATCAAACAACAATGAGACATGAGTCAGACCCACATAAGAAATTGACGTCACTTTCAACCCAAAACCTTAAAGCATTGGGTTTGTGGGTCTTCTTTCTTATATGTTGCTCAACTTTCTCATTTCTACTCAATGCAGGACTAGACTCACACTTGGATACCTAAACATCTCTTCCTCGAGTGAGAGTCTCTTTCACATTGGTACACTTTCCTTTGAGCAGAAACATTTTTAAGCATGAGTACCTCACAAACTATCCTTTTTAAAGTATCACCATCATAATGGGACATGCTTGCCTGAAAATTTGTCAGGAAGACTTTCGATACTAAGATTATACTGTAGTCATCTCCCAGTCACCGTGACGAACCATCGGCTTTGATACCACTTGCTAAAAAAATCGATGGGGAAGACATCAAAGAAATCTCAAACACAATGAAACATAAGCCAGACCCACACAAGAAATTGACTCCACCTTCAACCCAAAACCTTGGCATTGGGTTTGTGGGTCTTCTTTCTTATATGTTACTCAACTTTCTCGTTTCTACTCAATGTGGGACTAGACTCATACTTAAATACCTAACATTATATAGGCACTCAAAGAAGATATTCATTGAGAGGATGTGTATAACCATTGAGCAACTTTAAATTTTATGCATTTTTTCATTTGAGTTGTATTGCATTTCATGTGGCTTTGATTTGTGCTCCTTCTCTACACAACATCCTTAATAGTTGGCAATGCTCATCTTCCTAGGTAGCATAACCTTTTGAACCAATTCATGGTAAAAGTGAACACTGTATATGATAGATAATTGGATAGAGTTGAAATTGTCTTTGTGTCGAGAGGTTGGTGAAGAAAACAAGTTTAACTTTTTTCCCAAGAGATCATTTGACGTTAACTTTGGCTTCCACCTTTAATAGGTCTCTTTGGCAAGGAAGATAATGAACATTTTCTTGACTTAATTGGTCACTAAATTCAATCATTACTTCTATTTTATAGTTATTTAGCAACCGAAATCTAATTTGGTTACTATTTTGGTCACAATTAGCAATGATTTATTTGGTAGCTAAAAATTGGTATAGAAATAGTTTTTTTCTTATAGTGGTAGATTTTGATTTTCAAGTTGGCCTATCAACCCAACAAATTCATTGTTATTTTCAATTCATCAAGTCGCTCTATGTTCTTACTTATAATCCATTAATCCACTTTTTTTAATTAAAATTAAAAATAAAAAATAGTTTAAAAGATTAACTTTTTTATCTTAAATTAGTTGAAGAATACAAATATTTAATAATGTAAATATGTTAACTTAAATCATTAACATTTGTAAATTATTGTAATTATTAATTATTAAAGAGTTATTTAACTTGTAAAAGGAATAATTATTTTAATTTATCCAAATATATTGATTAATAAATTAAAAATTTTAGAAATATTTATATAATTAAACATTCTTTAATATATACATATATTAATAAAAAAATTAAAAATATAAAATTTTATAAAAGATATTTTTTTCAAAACTTGCAAACTAACATTTTAGTCTGTCAATTCATCTTTTTAATAAAGCGGGTCAATATTTTTACCTACTTTGTCATGATAGGTTAATCTCATTCCATGTTTTACGGAACAACAATGGATCGAGTTGAAACGAGTAAGATGACTCATTTTCCCATGTTTACAATAAATACATTGTATCTAAAGTCTAACAAACAATTTACCAAGAACCACCAATTTCTCCAACACATTAGCTCAAGGCCTTTCAACCTTTCACCCCTCAAATTTCATGCTAGGTTCACCAAGAAAAACATAGTTAGATTGCTTCTTCTACCAATCTGCAACATAACCCAACCAAGTGTCATCCTAAAAAGACCTAGAAAAACAACCAAGATCCCGCCACCCCTAAACACCTAGTTGCAACTTTCCCTAAAGTTCTTCCAAGAACTATCATGTAAACCTCCCCTAAATTCATAACAACCTTCCAAGAACCATCCCAACTCATCATAAGACTCCTACACCTTCAAACCAAGAGCCATCCGCAGATATAGACCACCTTTCCCAAACAAAAAAAAAACCATCAACACTCACTTGTTTGTTGTGTTGCTCCTTTGAGGCTTGAAGTTGACGTTCCTTGATACCTTTGGAGCCTAAGTGGGTTCTCATCACGTGTCATCTCATAAACATACTATTTAATTCAATATTAATTGTCTCCACGGTTAAATGCAAATAAAGTTAAAAAAAAAAACTAATAATTATAACTCAATATTAGAAAAATTAAAATAAATATAAATTAAACATACAAGCAATGTTTTTGATTATATGTAAACTATTATTAGGATGACATGTTTAAGATAATTGCTATAAAAAATAATACATTTATTATAAAAATAATACCAACTTCTTGTTAAAATCCCTTTTCCTAAAACATACACTTTGTTGAAACCATCCAATCACGATTTATGATATTAATAAAATTTTCATGAAGAGCACATTGTAGACAAGCATAGTAGCTTTCTTTTAGCAATCAACGTTTGTCTCACATTCACTTCATTGCGAAGCTGTCACAAGCAGCTAAAACCCCAACAGAATAATGCCATGGCGTTCCCTATGGGCAGCCAGCAACAAAGAACAAGCCATACAAAACTTAATTAAGCATATCCTTCTCAGATGATCAACGCAAGGAGAATATCCACATAAACAAGTACCAATTTTCTCTCGTTCACATCCCCAAAACCTAGGAGTAAACGCCCTTGGCTGCATTAAACACTTTGAAACTTCTATAAACATTTGTCTTGTATATATATGGTGAGAGAAGATAATAAAGGGCAAGGTCAGTAGTGGGGGAAAAAGCAAGGAAGGTTTGTTAAGAATGGCACTGGAAGTGCTTGAAGCGCTTGATTCAGCGCGAACCCAATGGTACCACGTCACGGCCATAGTGATCGCAGGCATGGGGTTCTTCACCGATGCCTACGACCTTTTCTGCATCTCCACGGTTTCCAAACTTCTTGGACGCTTGTACTACTTCGACCCTAGCTCCCCGAAGCCGGGGAAGCTCCCAACCTCAGTCAACAACTTCGTCATCGGAGTCGCCCTCGTCGGAACCCTCACCGGCCAGCTAGTCTTCGGCTGGCTCGGCGACAAACTCGGCCGCAAGAAGGTCTACGGAATCACCCTCATCCTCATGGTTCTCTGCGCCATCGCCTCCGGTCTCTCCTTCGGCGCCTCCGCCAAATCCGTAATGGGAACGCTCTGTTTCTTTCGCTTCTGGCTCGGCTTCGGTATCGGCGGCGACTACCCCCTCTCCGCTACTATTATGTCAGAGTACGCCAACAAGAGGACACGTGGCGCGTTTATAGCCGCCGTGTTCGCCATGCAGGGCGTGGGAATCATCTTCGCGGGGCTTGTCTCCATGATTCTCTCCGGGCTTTTCAAATCCTATTACCATGCTCCGACGTATACCCAAGACCACGTCTTGTCCACGCAACCGGAGGGGGATCTTCTATGGCGGTTGGTTCTCATGATCGGTGCCGTTCCGGCGATGCTGACTTACTACTGGCGAATGAAGATGCCAGAAACGGGGCGTTACACTGCCATCATAGAAGGTAACGCAAAACAAGCTGCGGCGGATATGGCGAGGGTTTTGGACATTGAAATCCAAGCAGAGCAGGATAAGCTGGCCGAGTTCAACGCAGCGAATAACTACCCTTTGTGGTCGAACGAGTTCTTTCAGCGTCATGGTCGCCATTTGATCGGAACCATGAGCTGCTGGTTTCTTCTGGACATCGCGTTTTACAGCCAGAATCTAACGCAGAAGGATATTTTCCCTGCCATTGGACTCATAGACCAAGAAAAAGACATGAACGCCATCGGTGAAGTGTTCCAGACGTCACGTGCCATGTTCGTTATCGCTCTGCTCGGGACCTTCCCCGGTTACTGGTTCACCGTTTTCTTCATCGAGAAGCTGGGGCGCTACAAGATCCAACTCGTGGGCTTCTTCATGATGTCGTTCTTCATGTTTGTGATCGGTGTGAGGTACGATTACCTCAAGAACGAAGGCAAGGGCCTCTTCGCTCTTCTCTACGGGTTGACGTTCTTCTTCGCAAACTTCGGACCCAACAGCACCACCTTCGTGCTTCCCGCGGAGCTGTTTCCGACGCGCGTGAGGAGCACGTGCCATGCGCTGAGTGCGGCAGCGGGGAAGGCCGGGGCGCTGGTGGGGGCGTTCGGGATACAGAGCTTGACGGTGGGTGGCGAGGCGTACAAGATCAAGAAGGCGATGATTATTCTGGCGGTGACTAACATGTTAGGGTTCTTCTGCTCTTTCTTGGTTACTGAGACTAAGGGAAGATCGTTGGAGGAGATTTCCGGGGAGGATGGGAGAGAGAGTGAACTCACGCCAACGCCCAACAATGCTAGGGTTCAGGTGCCAAGGAGCGAGACCATGTGAACAAAAATGGATTCAATTGCATGTTGCTACACTCATGTTTATTACAGTGTGATAATAAAAACAATGGTAACCCATACTAATATCATAGCAATAATGGGGCCAAAATTTGTGTTTGGTTTCTCATGGTATACTATACATTCTACAAATAAGAGATTGGGTTCGTGTTTGTGCGATCAACACGGCTCGGGCTAGGATTCAATCGTGCATGAATGTTGTTAATATATTTTGTATTAATCTATTACAAGGAGTATCATTGTTAGTAAAAAGTGCACGTTATATATCACTGTTAATCTTGCAATTGCTTTAAATAGTGAGGCATCAAACAAAAATTGCATTTATAATTGCTATTATAAGTATGGCATTATTTAATTTAGGATGCCAAATTAAGAAATTTTATTATGCTTAACATATTATTGTTATAATTTGATTATTATTTGAAGTTTAATATTATTTCATCATTTATAAACACTCACCTTTTTCTATAAGGTTATCTGGATTCCAATATTTTAATCTTCATTAAGCTTGAGGATCCTTCTATCAAACTATGAGATGTGCTCTATCATCTCATTAGCATGTTTATTACGGTCCAACCTCTACTCTCTTGATTTAGAGAAATGTTCTTGTTTTGAGAAGCATTTTGGCATCATATCTCCTCTCTTCTCTTATTCTACTTCAAACTTGATATATTTTTATATATCTTGAACAAGGTAGTTGTTACGAGATCATATATAGTCATTCAACATCTTTAGCTTGTATGCATGTCTCTTCTGCATCTAACAAACTTTAATATGATTCTTGCATTTAATACATCTTTGATTTTTGCTCCTTTCTCTTCATAGCATCCGTGATAATTGACATTGCTTATCTTTCTATGTAGTATAACATTTTACACTAATTCATAATTGACGTATATTGTACATGGTAGATAGTTAGGTCAGAATTGAAAAGTTCTCGATGACATGAATGAACAACTTTAGCTCGTCATGAGAGATCTTTGATATTTGTTTTATATTTGATTTTGAATGAATCATTTTGACAAACAGACATTCACTTCAAACATAGAGTAAGTATATGGCTATTTATTTATGTACAAGGTTTTCTTACTTTATGTGTATTATCTGATGTTTAGTGCACTTTTGATTTGTTCTTTTGTGTGCTTTATCAGACTTTGAGAAATAGTGTTGTATCATTTGTCATACAAAACACTTGTATTTTACATGATCAATTATTTTTATAAAATTGTTATCTTACACTACGAAATGTGGTCATGTTTTATACCTAATTATTTTGAAACATTAGTTAAAACCTTACGGTATTGAAATTTTGCCTGAACAACCTTCCCATTTTTTGTGGTGCTTGAAACACTCAATTAAAACATGAATATGTACAAAAAGGTCTATTGATCACATTTTCACAAACATTTTTAACTCCATACATAAAGTATATGTTTGGTGCAAGTTTGATGGGTTATCAAACTATTGAATCTAGTATGATTTCTGATTAGTCAGACTATATCAGGAGATATAATATTTTTTTTCAAATGGTTATATAATCGGTATACATTACATCAAGACATAGAGTTTCTAAAACAACTAAAGATCTTGTTTTGCTTATAAGGAATGTTAGACTTGATATCTCAGTTTGTTACAATGTAAGCATAAGAAAAATCAATAAATGTATAGTCTGATCACTTTTCCTTATCTTGCTCCTTTGTAGCTTGCTCATATTGAACTTAAGCTATATGTGATCTTCAATATGCTCCCCCTCAAATTATGTATCTCCCCATCAATTTTCCTGATAAGCTTTGCTTCCATGCCAAGTTTTCATCTTTACTTTTCTCCTCCTTTTTAAGCAACATTAATAAGGGGTGGACCAACTCTTCAATCAACCTCCTCAATTTCTTTATCGTTTAATGTTAGTACCATTAGATTAGATGAGATTGTTAGTAGCAATGTCTTAGGTCCAAGTCCTATCAGGAATGCAATCATAACATTTCACATCACATCTTTTCTAAAAGTCTATTTACAAGCCTTTAGTGCATAGTGTCAATACATTGATTGCTTCCAAGGCAACTTTTAAGTTTCGGTTCTTATTAAGGATAATAGAAACTTGTTGTGTCACCTTGGGATAAAAAACAATTGAGCATCTTGGCATCTCCACAATGAAGGCATGTTGAATTCGGTAAGCACACAAATATAATTTATTTATCTTGCTTACCTGGTACTTAGTCTGAGGATATTCAAATCAACGTAGGGGACACATAGTAGCATATGGGGATGAATGTGTGACTTCTATTCCGAAGAGAGTCCAAATGTGTTAACAAACAATGCATAAAATCATTGCACTCATTTAAGCCGTTCAAAAAACATGTATTCATCTGAGATCACAAGCATACCAATTTTCTTCTTTCTTTTCAAGCAAGATTTCCCATCTCAATCGTGTTGGTCTGATAGGTGATCTCTCGCTAGTCTATGAGAATGACATCTTCTTCATCGATGCCTACCTTTTCTTTTCCTGTATACATGGAAAAGGGTATACAAGTATAGGGTTTATCTAGTTGGAGGTAGATCTTTGTTCTATCAATGATGGTTGAGTGTGTAGCTTCAAAGCCAAAAGTCATGCTTGATGCACATTTTTTATACGTCTAGGGCCTTGATGTGTTCGTATTTTTCTTCCATCATAATTGAAGCATCATTTTTAGTTCAAATAAGTCAACATGATCCTTCCATTCATTGAATTCTTCGCTATTCTCCACATAAACGAGATCAAGTTTCAATAGTGGATGCATGTAATAAGGCTTGTTGTGTTGGAGAATGACGATACAAATCTTTTCAGAAGAAATTAGTACTTCGTAATCTATAGAGATTCTTTGACTAACTTGTAGTTAGGATTATGGAATATGGGTAGTCATTCTTCTATAAAGGGAAGAGTTTTCCATGACACATCATATGTAACATTATTGTCGTCTTAAAAAATATATTCGATCAACACATAATCTGAGTGTATTTTTGTCTAGAAAAAAAGTTTACTCACACTACAAAAAAAACAAAAATTACCGACCAGACAATTCTATCGAAAACATCCAAAATCCATCGGTAAATTGATTGTATATAAATTTACTGATAGATTTATAAGTCTGTCGGTAATTACTGACAGATTTTTGAGTCCGTCTGTAATTACCGATAGATTTAGAGTAAATTCGTCGGTAAATCCATCGATAAATTTAGCGACGCATGATATCTGTTGATAAAATCATCGATAATGATATTTTACCGACGGATAAAGTTCTGTCGATAAAATTTCGTTGGTAATTTAACTTTTTCTTGTGTCAATAATGGATAGAGCAATTAAAACTTTTACATCAATTATCTCTAACATTGCATTTTCTTCGAGGGTTCGAATGTACACGACTACAGAAAAGCAAGATGACTTTTGTTTGGTTTAGCTGATTTGCGCTGATTTAGAAGCGCGGAAAGGAGGGAGAGAGCGAGAGTATCATCTGCGCTACACTGCGAAGAAGATGAGGGAAAGCCACACTGGCATATTTGAAAATACACTTCTACCCTTCCATGTGATACAATAGTATCCCATACAACACCTTTCACAGAGATTTCCAGCACCTTTGCCAGAGATTCTTCTGAGACTTGGCAGAAGAATCTTGACCGCGTTTAATGGTGGTTGATTGCGTTTGATGATGGTGGTTGAGGGATTTGCATTATAAAGGGAGGGAGGTTGGAGAAAGAGGGGTCACTAGTGAGTCTTCTTCTTCCTTGTAGTTGTGCTCTTGTATCGTCTTTTTTGTGAGCTCATTGTTAGAAGTGTGTGGTGGGTGATAAAGGCGGTGACTTGGTGTGTTGTGGGAGAATTTTGTGGTGCCAAGAGAACGTGGCAGTAGAGGTCGGCGGTGAATGATTTCGTGGGACTTCCGGTGAGATTCAAACTTCATAATCGATTATGTGGAAAGTATAATTGATTATACTTATATTTTTGCAAGCATAATCGATTATCCTGATACCATAATCGATTATGCCTAAAATTTTATACATATAATCGATTATCTTACTCCATAATCGATTATCGGTGTTCCTTGTTGATATTTATTGATATTTGGCCCGTCAGTGATGCTTTTTTTCTTGTTTTGGGGTTGATGGTGCTCTTCATTTATGTTTATGACATGTAGGTGTTGGAAAGCTTCATCAGTTGTTGTTCTTGAGTTTCTAGTGTATAAAATGGGTTTAGGCTGAGTTCAAGAGGGGGGTGAATTGAACTGTTGAAAACTTTTCTCAAATACTAGAAAGTATGAAAGATTTAAATGAAGATTCTTTATCAATTCACTGACCGATGAAATTCAGAATTACACAGCAAAGAATCAGTATATTCAAGAATAGTATCAATTAATCAAATAGATTTTATGGAACAAGGATTGACACAATGCAGTTTATTGGAATAACTAATTCAGATTTCAATCAATGTATTCTCAGAAAAGCAGTAAATACTATTGACTAATCAATATTAGAGCCTAAAGCAGAAGCAATCAGTAGATTAAAGAAAAATAATTCTAGAAGTAGAGAATAACAATAATTGTAATAGAACACAAATAAGGGAAACCAGATCAATAATTAGATAAAGAACAGTTCAAGAAACCACTACTAAATTAAAAAACGTATGTTTTTTAGAAGTTCTATTATCAACCAGTGATATCCGAAAATATTTAGCACAACAACTTGACAAATAACACGATTAGTCAATTATATAGATGATCTAACAAGTTTAGACACACAGTAATATTAGTACAGTTATCAATCAGTAAGCGCAATGAACAACTTATTGAACGTGCGAAAGTAAAAACTCAAATGCTTTCAAGAAGAGAGAAAGAAAGATCAAGAACACAAGATTTTATCATGGTTCACCCTTCCTCAAGGGCTACATCCAGTCCTTTGCAAACTAGCAAAGATTTCCACTAACAGATCACCAAGATCAGTTTTACACACTACAATACTACTCCCTGTAGTACACACTGCTCTCTGCAGTACACACTACTGAAACCTACAGTAGGTGTAAAATCAATGCAGAAAATCTCTGCAAACAACCTGTTACAATTACAACCTTCTATAACTTGTAACCTTCAGTTACAGTAAATGTATCAAGAATACAAACAATACACAGTAATTCCACTCAACAGATTATACAAATGTGTTAAGAACAAAGTGGAACACTTAGCTCTAATTCAATATCACAGTTTACAGCAGATAAATTCAGTAGTAAAGCTTCAAGAACAATTTTCTTGTTGAAAAACAAGTGCTCAATTGATTACAAGGTTTGCACACATTTTTCTCTGAAGAGATTCACAAAAATTCGCTCAATATATTTCCTGTACTTGTTGTTATTTGAAAAACATGTGCATGTCCCTTTATATAGAAAACTGTTATTTTTTGACCGTTAAGACTTCAATGATTGAGTCACCATTCAATCAATTGACAACATCTTGTTGCTTAATAGTAAATATATCAGGTTCAGATTTTGAAAACAGTTTACTAATTAGTTATCTGAATTTGATTAACAAAATGTGATTTGCTTTACTCTTAAAATCTTTTGAAAAATATTATTAAGCAAATTTATTTTTGGAGCTTACCTTTGAATAATCAATCATGCAATCGTATGATTTTAAATCAGAAACACAATTCACAACAACACACCCCTCCTAGTATAGGACCAAACTCTCTCAAGCTCTTCAAGTCCTCATGCACTTCATGTTGTAGCTAGGATCCATTGTAGACTTCACTCTTGTGTTGATTTCATCAAATCATATTCAGCAGCTATTGGTGCTAACATCTCGTGGTTTGGTTGGTGGTGGAAAGCTTTGTTTTTCTGGTAACATCATAGTGTCTTTTCGGATCATTGTTGGTATATGGATCAGTGGGTTGGGTTGAGTATTTGTTGTTTAGGTTTGTGTGATGGGTTCTGTTGATTTGGTTTGCATAAGTACACTATGATCTTGTTAGTGTTTGCCATTGTTGTCTCTTGTTGTTGATCTAGTGTAGTCGGAGCTTGAATATCAAAGGTTAGTGATAAATATGTATAAAATGTGATTTATTTCATTTTGTTTTTCATAATTAATTGATATGTATCTCTTTATATGTGGTTTATTTAAAAATTAGGTTAATATTATTTAAGAATTATAGTAAATGATTCATTAGGATAAAAATTATATTTAATATTTTATAATTTTTATTAATTTATTTATTCAAAATAATACAAGATATTTATTATGATTTGAATAAATAGTAAAGATTTAATTATTTAAGAATTGTTTTTATTTAGAAATGTTTTGAATTGAAAGATTTAGTTAATTAGTTATATTATTTATATACGTTTTCTTAAAATATAATGAGTATTTATGTACAAAGTTTTATTTTGAAATGATAATTTTGTAGGAATTGAATTTATTTAGTACTTATGATTATTTTACTGATTTATTAATTTATTTTTTATTAGCATATTAATTTATTTTTGATATAAAAAGTTGATTAAAAAAATAAATTTTGAAATTAAACTTATGTAGTAATTTATTTAGGATTTAAGTTAATTTTAAGATTTTATTTAGAAATTAAATTAAAATAATGTTATAAATATTATTTAGGTTTGTTATTTTTTTAAGATATTCAATCAATTAAGAATTAGGATTTCGGAGTAAGTTTCTTAATTATTTAATATTGAATACGTTAAGTATCATATTTAGTAATTTATGATTTTTATGAATTCATTTATTTAAATTATATAAGATATTCATTATGATTTTCAATACATAGTAAAAATTGAAGTATTTAAGAATTGTTTTTATTTAGGAATATTTTGAATTTAAATATTTAGTTAAATAGTTATACTATTTATATATGTTTTCTTAAAATATAATATGAATATTAAGGTACAAAGTTTAATTTTAAAATCACAATTTTGTAGGAATTGAATTTATTTACTACTCATGATTATTTTACTAATTTATTAATTTATTTTATTCGGTTACAATATTAATTTATTTATGATATAAAAGGTTAATAAAAAAAATTAACAGTTTGGAATTAAACTTATCTACTAATTTATTTACGATTTAACTTCATTTTAATATTTTATTTAGAAATTAAATTAATGTTATAAATGTTATTTAGATTTATTAATTTTTTGAGATATTCAGTAAATTAAGAATTAAGATCTCAGTACATATCTTAATTATTTGTTATTGAATACGTTAATCATTATATTTAGTAATTTATAATTTTTATTAATTCATTTATTTAAATTATATAGGATAGTCATTATGATTTTCAATAAATAGTAAAAATTTAATTATATAAGAATTGTTTCTATTTAGGAATATTTTGAATTGAATGATGTAGTTAATTAATTATAAATACATTTTCTTAAAATATAGTATGAGTATTAATCTACAAAGTTTTATTTTGAAATCAAAATTTTATACGAATTGAATTTATTTATTACTTATGATTATTTTACTGATTTATTAATTTATTTTATTTGATTAGCATATTAATTTATTAATGATATAAAAAGTTGATAAAAAAGTTAAAATTTTGGAATTAAACTTATGTAGTAAATTATTTAAGATTTAAGTTAATTTGAAGATTTTATTTAGAAATTAAATTAAATTAATTTTATAAATATTATTTAAGTTTATTATTTTTTTAAGATATTGAGTAAATTAAAAATTAAGATTTCATAATAGGTATCTTAATTATTTGATATTGAATGCATTAAATATTATATTTAGTAATTTATGATTTTCATTAATTCATTTATTTAAATTATATAGGATATTCATTATGATTTTCTGTAAATAATAAAAATTTAATTATTTAAGAATTATTTTTATTTAGAAACATTTTGAATTGAAAATTTTAGTTAATTAGTATTTATATACGTTTTTCCAAAATATAGTATGTGGATTAATGTACAAAGTTTTATTTTGAAATCATAATTGTGTAGGAATTGAATTTATTTAGTATTTATGATTATTTTACTGATCTATTAACTTATTTTATTTAATTAGCATATTAGTTTATTTATGATATAAAAAGTTATTAAACAAAATTTAAAATTTTGAAATTAAACTTATCAAGTAATTTATTTAGGATTTAATATAATGTTAGGATTTTATTTAGAAATTAAATTAAATTAATCTTGTAAACATTATTTAAGTTTATATTATTTTTTTAAAGATATTGAATCAATTAAAATTTCAGACGTAGGTATCTTAATTATTTCATATGGGATACGTTAGAAATTATATTTAGCAATTTATAATATGCTTTAATTCATTTATTAAAATTAAATAGGATATTCATTATGATTTTTAATAAATAGTGAAAATTTAGTTATTTAAGAATTGTTTTTATTTAGGAATATTTTTAATTAAAACGTTTAGTTAATTAGTTGTGTTATTTATGTATATATTTAAAATGTAGTTTAAGTATTAATGGACAAAGTTTTATTTTGAATTTTGTACCAACTTAATTTATTTGTTACTAATCATAATTTTATTGATTTATTAACTTATTTTATTTGCGACTGGATATTAATTTATTTATGATATTTAAAAGGTGATAAAAAACTAAAAATTTGAAATTAAATTTATTTACTAATTTATTTAGGAAATAAGGTTAATTTTACAATTTTATTTAGAAATTGAATTAATGTTCTAAATAGTATTTAGGTTTATTAATTTTTTTAAGATATTGAATAAGTTAAGAATTAATTTTTTATAAGTATGTATGTAGGATTAAATATAATTATTAGTACGATGGATAACTATACAAATTCATCACGTGGACCCTTATTCAATGGGCATATGAATGAAGTTGGCAACATTGATGAAATTCTTAACTTGGAGGAAATTTGGAATGGTGTGTTGGACATGAATGTATTGGTACAACTACAACAACAAATTCAATTGAGAACCAAAGGGACATGTATGGTTATTCTTTGCATCGTTGCGTACTTGGTAAATTTGTTGGGTGTTGTTGATCGAACCACAAACACTCCTACCATGGACATTCCACAAAAATAACGTCGTTGTCAGGAGTTGATGTCATACTTAGTTCACACCCAACAATGTCGTGATATTATCCGAATGGGTCCTGAAGCATTCATTTACTTATGTCAATGATTAAGGAGACTGACTTCGTGAGGAATGATTGTCGATCAACAGTGGAGGAACAAGTTGCTAAATTTCTTCACATTATTGGACAGAATGTGAAGAACAGGAATGTTTCATTTTTTTTCTATCAATCTGGTGAAACTGTGTCACGTCACTTCCATAATGTATTGAATCCATTTTGATGTTTGAGGGAGAATTTTTAAAACAACCCTTTGGAATGGAAGTCCAACCTTATATCTTCAACAATAACCGATTTTACCCATACTTTAAGGTAAAACTCGAATCTCTCATACGACATTATAACACTTGAGTTTGTTGTTAAGTTATCATATTTTCTTCGTCTTAGGATTGTTTTGGGGCCATAGATGGAACCCATGTACGTGTGAAGGTACCTCAATCCGATGCTTCTCATTTTTGTGGAAGAAAAGATTGGCCCACGCAAAATGTATTTGCAGCTTGTGATTTCGACATGAAATTCACATACGTTATAAGTGGGTGGGAAGGTACAACATTTAATTCGAGGATCTTGATGGACGCACTTGTACGTGATGATCCATTGGTTATCCCTGAAGGTCAGTTGGAGGTTATTTGTTGTAATGATTGTCAACTCACGTTTTTTGTAGTCAATAATGCATAGAAAATTTTTCATTGTTGGAAAGTACTACCTTGGAGATGTTGGTTTTATGTTAAATGCCTAAATCCTTACACCGTATCGTGGTGTTAGATATCATTTGAAAGAGTACACTCGTAGAGGTCCACAAAATGCATGAGAGCTCTTTAATCATCGACATTCGTCACCTAGGAATGTTATCGAAAGAACCTTCGATGTCTTGAAGAAACGATTTCCAATAATAGGTAGTGGAACTGAACCACATTACTCATTGAAAATGATGACCGACATTGTTCTTGCATGTTGTATTCTTCATAACTTTCTACGTGTTGTGGACAACGACCAATCGTTACTTGATGAAGTTAATCGAGATTTAATGGAGCAAGAGGGTGAACCTGTGGTTTCACAACTTCGTGATGACGATTATAGGCTTGGTTCAGAAATTAGGGACCGTATAAGTAATGAAATGTGGAGAAATTATCAGAACAATTAGGATGTTGTAATGTTTTCATTTTTTTAATGAATAATTTTCTACATTTTATGTTATTCAAAAACATTTTTTTTGGGATTCCTTAATGCAATATATGTTCAATCTTATGCTTTTGTGAGTTATGTTTGCATCAGGTTCAATATGAATTGCGGAAAAAGTATTGTTCCAGACTCTTCTGGGCCTATTCGTGAGTTCATGAAGTGGACTGCGGATATGGACTTCCGATTGCTATCAACTATGATAGATGAAGCCCGACTTGGTAACAGGGTTGATGGCAGTTGGACAACGCAGGCTTATACTAACATTGTGGAGGCGCTTCGAGAATCTGGTCTGGTAGGCCTCACAAAGAACAATGTAAAAAATAGGCAGAAGAGCCTAAAGGACACCTAGTGTGAGGTCCACGACTTATTTAGTGGACTCAGTGGATTCGCGTGGAACCAATCCACTAAAATATTTAAGGTCGAACATGAGGTGTGGGAAGACCTAATAAAGGTAAATAATTCACCTTTAGCATTTTAGGTTGAACATCCTTCATTTATGTCAATATTGAAGTTATGTGGTTGACCTTTACCTTGTGTTCAGGTTAAACCCACAACAGCTAAATGGAGGGTTAAACCAATCTGAAACTATGACTTCATGGAGGGGCTTTGGGGTGCAGATCATGCCACTGGGAGTGGGGTTCGAATAGCTAGACAAGTACGACAAGGTTTGCAGACGCAAGGTTTCAGTGTTAACCTGAATGAAGATCATGTGGAATACATCTCGGAGCCACCGACATTTGATCATGACACTGAAGAACCATTTCCATCACCACCCGTCGTGGATTCACATAGTCCAACTCCAACAGAGTCTACACCATCTGCACCCTCAGGTGGCACGTCATCCTCAAGGGGTTCAAAAAGAAAAGCCCCTCTAGTTGACCTCATTGACTCCCAATTTGCTCACTTGACGACGAAGCTTGATGTCGTGACTGATGCAATGCGACAAGGAAATGACAATGTAGATAGATTGTCGTCCATTACTGCTGAACACAACGCAATATTTCATGAACATGTACAAAATTGGCATCGTCACTCATCCGTCCATTACTCAGAAAGGGAGATATGACATATGTTATTTGAACTTAACATTGGGAATGAAGACATATTTGACTAGTGTTACGAAACCTTATACAGTAACCAACCTCTAGCGAAGCATCTATTTGGCATGCCCCAAGACCGTCGTCTCAATAAGTTATTACAAGTTATGACTAGGAGACATTAAACATTGCCTTTTGCTGATATTGGATAATTTTATATTTTCTTTTCTTAGATAATGTTATGTAGACAGATTGAATGTGAACAACAGGCTATTTCATTATGCCTACGTTTCCTAATTGGTCCCACGGTCTACAAATTTTTCTCAACTGCTGCATGAAGATATATTTATGTTATAGCCTATCAAAAATAATATACGCATTAATTGGCCACATTAGATTATGCAGCACATGTTAAAATGTAGGGATAATAATATGGCGCTTCCCTACGCCTTGCTGGTTGCACAAATCTTACATGTCTTCAGCGTCGACTTATCTATTGAGTCATATGCGTACCTAGGTTGGTCAAATTATTTTGGTAAAAAAATATTGCACAAATTGAATATATTTGAAGTGAATAGTGTATGGCAACATGGAACAGTGAATGATGATAGCCACCACAACCCCATGATGATGTTCAACAACCCGTACCCCAGGCACTAAACCCTCCAATTCCTCATGATGGTCAAATGTTTTCAAAGATTATGACTGGTATTCAGGACTTACAACAAGGATTCAATAATCTAAGGATGGATATGCGCACCAGATTAGATGATTTGCAGATGGATATGCAGACTAAATTTGACAGAGTGGACGAACAGAATTATCTAGGTCGAGTGCAAAATTATGAGTTTCGTCATAATTACGAGTGATGTTTGCATTCATTTAATTATTTAATATTATATGTATTAGTACTGTGATGCAACTCTTCACTTTAATCATATTGTCTTTTTTTAAGTAATTTTATGAATTTCATATATTCGTCTACCTATTTCAATAAATTTTTAAAAAACTTCAAATTTCAATATATCCATAATGTCTAAAAATTTTAATTTTTCTAATTAAATGACTTCACCAAATCGTTATGTGAATTATTATCTACTAAGTATTTTGTTCCTGTAATTAATTACAATTTATTTAAAATTAAATTTAACTACCATGAGAAGACTTCTTATATTACTATTTCATAATTACAATAATAATCCATCATCTAACAAATTAATCATATTTTGTTAAACAATAATGTCAACTACAAGGACAAATTTTAATTATACATTTTCATAAGATTACCTAAAATGTTCATCAATTATTTCTAATAAATTAATCATATTTCATTTTCAACAATTTTTAATCACAAGGACAATTTTGTAATCTTACATTTTTATCAATTAAAAAAATATTAATATAAATTATAATCATCACATCACTCACAAACTTCCACAAACTCTCTTCAAATCTCTCATTTTCTCACCATTAATCCCTTCATCTAAACAACCTAACTTTCTATACACTTTTCTCTCAAATCTACTCTCTCAAATCTATCCCTTAATTAAACAAAGCCTAAATCAATATTTTCAAAAGAAACTAATGATATTGGTTTTGCATCACATGTTCTCCATTTCTTCTATATCTATTTTATTCTTCTTACATATTGAGTTTACGAATCTTTAATAAGCTAAAAATATAAACCCATAAATAAAATAAATATTGAGTTTACGAATCTTTAATAAGCTAAAAATATAAACCCATAAATAAAATAAATATTGTTTTGTTTATACGAGGAAATGTTACATTTATAGTTTTTTCCGGTAAAGAGTTGAAATGAGAAAAAAGACATTGTTTTATTCATTTATCCTTTGTTTTTTTTTTTTAACTTCCACGAAAGTGTGTAATTGAACTTTGGGACCAAATCAAATACTATCAAACAACAAATCTTTAGAAGTTTTGAATCTGATTTCAAATCTTAGTTAATTGAGGAAGAAAACATTGTTTTGAATAAGAATATAAAAATAATATTTTGTTTGTTTGAAGTATGGATATGTATATAAAACTTAATTATTAAAATATTAACACATACCATTAGACTCATAAAAATTATCTGTCATATATCCAATATTAAAATATTACAAATAATACCTCAAAGTAAATTATTAACTGTAATTTCCGAAATACACTGAAAATATTTGCATAAATACTCAATGGAGTAATTTTAAATCAAATATTATAAAATATTTAACTTTTAAACATAATAAATAATTACAATGTGTGAATATAAATAATAATTAAATATTTAAAAATATATTATATTATAATAAAATGAATAATGAAATAAAAATATTAAAATAATTAACAAAAATAAAATAAAATAAATTTAATATATGTTTTATAATATTAATTAATTTAAATTTTGATGATTTATTTTAATATGTTTTATTCTAAAATTTATTTCAACTTTAATTTAGATTTTTAAATTTTATAAAATGTTTTCTAAATATATTACTATACTATGAAATTAAGTGGTTAAGGGGAAGACTTAAGATCTTTAGCATAATTCTTTTGTAAACAAAAATAAAAAATAATAGTTTTATTATTTACTAATAGTATTGTTTTTAAAAAAAATATTTATATATTGAATAATCATGATGAACCTAGATGATGCTGTAGATATGTTGCTGTTTATACCTGATACTCAAAATTTGGAGAAAATCAATTGGGTGTGGACCCTTTAATGGTAGCAAAGGAAAAACCCCTAATTGGTCTAATTGGTCATACAAATGACCATAAAGTTCTCAGGTAGTCAGTATCTGTCTTTCTGCAAGTTGAAATCCAGGGGCTGATTAAAACAAAACCAGAGGAACTTAGATTAAGCAAAGAGCAACATAGAAAAAAACAGTCCACAGATATAAAAGAAAACCGGAAACAAAGTTCATGGTAATGGAACTCAATTGATTTATTAATTCATGTAATGCAATTTGAACTAAATTTGTTGCAGGTTTTTGATGAATGGGAGTGTTAGTTACAGAAGAATGCATGCAATGTGAGTGGAGCCTGCATTATGTTCATGCTTCACAAGGAAAATGCAAAGCCTTGTGTTGTTGTCTGGTACGTGTCGATCTCGAAGATTCCAAATTCCAAGAACCACAGGATTTCATGCTACAACTTACTAAATTTAAAATCTCAACATGCATTCCCTATCAAAAAGACAAATATAACAAATCAAAAATATAAATCTAAAATTAATAATGACTAAATTAATGAATAATATTTGTATGTATTTACATAATAAAATTATAGTAAGTAATTATATTTAAGGATTTATTTGTTACTCTAAATACTTATTTAATATATTTTTCAATTTCAGATATTAGTGTAAACATGACACTTTTTTCAAGATCCATGACTGTTTAATAATTTTTCTCCACTCTAGTAATTATAATTGTGTAACTCTTTTTTCTTTTATAAAAATAATTTAGAACAAGACATTAAAATTTATAACAAGATGTAACTATGATACTTTTAGCAAGAATCATAATAATTGTTTAATAATTTTTATTGACTCCTAATATAGGATTCAGATTTAAAGTTTAAGATTTAGGATTTAATTTTTTATTTTTTATAAAAAATAATTCATAACAAGATGTTGAAATTTATTTCAGCATTCTATGTGACAGCTCTTAAAATGTCACATAAACTCTAAGATGGATTATTCTGCTTACCTTAACTCTCCTAATATATCATTTAATTCCCAAGTGTGCATCTAGAAAATTTCTCTATTTAATCTTCCAATGTTCTCCTTTCATGTTTATTAACATTTGATTTATTAATTTTCATATCCCATTGGTTAATAATTAATTTATTTTATAGTCATTCAAGATTAAGCTTAAATAATTACATTATTCACTATTCACAATTATCATTCTTCTTATTATTGACTTTAAACTATTCATAAATATAATAAATAATTTATACTTATAATTATGTTTTGGTTATTTAAATTATTCTGAAAAATAGTCTGAATAATAATATTTTATATCAATTATAATTTTTTAAGATGTTATAGCTTTGGAACTTATTATGAAATATATTTTTCATTAGGAAGAAAAAAATTTATACACAAAAAAGTGTTTGTAGTGTTCCAATCAGCTTAAAATCAATATATATATTATACACACAAAATTAATACTTTTGAATTTATAATTAAGAATTATAAATATTTAATAATGACAAACAGAATACCAAGGCATTTTTTTACCATACCTATTTTATTCTAATTAATAATATATGAGCACAATAACCATTGCACAAGTTGGTATCTATTACAGGGAGATGTTATATTCTTGTTGGTTACTTCCATGGTGTATTTAATCTCATCTTCCTTCCTTTACCTTCCTCTTTTATGTACAATATTTTTTATTATCATTTACATATAAAATGGAAATTGAAAGTAACCAACTCCTTCTTTTTCTAATTTTTATCTTTTTTTTCTCATGAATTTGCTTTAACTTTCATAATTTTCTTTTTAATAAATTGCATATAACGGTTATATGTCTAATATGATTTTTGTTAGACAAACCTTATTCTTCTAATTTACTTCTTGATCCTTCTTTAGCTAACTCTAACTTAAATTAGATCCTATATTAGTCATCTAGAATATCTATTTCTCTAAATTCCTTTTCATTTTTATCTCTTCTATTCTGAAAGTTTTATATGGTCACTTATCACTAAATTTTAAAAAATTATCATTGATTCATTTCTAAGTCAGATTTATCAAGAAAAAGAGTTTTTAGTACTCCTAATAATCAAATAAAATAATATTTCAAAATATTCAAATCTGAGTTATATGAGTTATCATATTAAATATTGATGCATTAAAATAGATTAAGGATTCATTTGATCCTCTCAAAGTATAACTAAGACGAAAAGGAAATTTCTTAAAAAAAATATATATGTAGTGATTAACGTCTCACATAATATTTATTAAGAAAACAACTTTTCATGTTAAAAGAAAAATGATTAATAATTTAAAACACATGGCAAAGTTAACATGTGAAACACAAAAGAAGTGGGAGAGAAAACGATGTTCTACTATGTATGTTGAATATAACCATGAAAGTTATTGATAAGAAGTTAAATATTGTAAAAATCATTCATATAAGAAAAACAAACACTTAACTTCCAACAATTCTTTCTAAGACATTTAAAAATAAAGGTGAAGTTAAAAAAAAAATGTTACACATTCATGAACTATGTGAGTTATCTATGTAAAAAATTCCTCAAACTTCTAAAATTTTAATTAAGAAATAGTCTGCTAGACAATGTGAGGGAGATAGCTATATTGTAATTTGTTTACTTTTGTGAAGTTATTCTTGTGACACCACTAATTATTTATTGAATTTCTATTTATTTTTTATAATATAAATAGAGATTACTAAAATATATTTTATTTTGGAAGGATAGTTTGAATGAGTAAACTTAAAAAAAAAAATACTTATTATATACTCAGTTTCACACTTTTTAATAAGTATCTAAAAATAAACTACTATTTCTTAGCCATATAAAAATACTAATTATCTATTAAAGAAGAAAATTTCAAATTGTTAATGTAAAAATTAAAATTTAAAAGGGATTTATTTATGAAACTATACTAAATAAAGTCGATCTTCACATGGGTATAAAGTTATTTTAAAGTATTATGAGTTCTGGAGAAATAAAGTAAAAGTGAAGGAAACTTGCTTACTGTACTATTCGGCCACCAGAAGAAGTGACCGACAACTTCCAATACCTAAACCAGGAATCATGACCGACAACTCCACTACCCGGTCACCAGAAGGAGTGACCGACAAACCCCAATACTCGAGCCAGAAGGTATGACCGAGAACTCCAACCATAGAAACTCTTAGCAGTCTAAAGACTATAAGAATCTCGAAGACTAGTGTACTATACGACCACTAGGAGGAGTGGCCGACAACCCCCAATACTCAAGTAGGGAGGTATACAACATCTACTCAGCCTTCAAGATGATAGGTTCACAACCAGGAACACGCATGGGCCAGCAAGTATCCAGCAACCTCTCGCAAACCAGTTTCCCACCTCTTTGCATTGGGAACCAACACTTGTCTTCTAACACAGGAACAAGTTCCAATAAACGGCGCATACCCTCCTGAAAAATGAGTAAACCACACGTCTTCCCTAACAGGCTGTAGGAAAAAGCAATCCCAGTAACAGAGACTACACGTCTTCCCCTGACAAGGCATGCATAAGCAAGATATCCTCTTGGCACAGGGATGATACGCCCCTGACACAGAGGTTGCACGTCTTCTCCTGCTAGAGGAGCAATGATAACACATACTGGTATAAATAGCAAACAGGAAAAGAGAAAGAGGACTTTTCAGGGGCTCAGATCCTATTTGGATAGTTGAAACCCTTAGAGCCAAGTACCAACAACTGGAGAACACCATCACCCTCAACTCATACACTAGAGACCAGAGCTTTACCTATGACCGATATAGTTGACCTATTATAGCCTTGTTCTCAGTCTCTAGGCTCCGCAAGAACATTTATTGTTCTCGGCCCTCAGGCTCCGTAAGAACACTTACATATTTACAACAAAGGAAAGTAAGACCAATATAACATATACAACATAATTTGTTTAAGCTATATCAAAACAATTTCCTTAAAACTAATAAAATTACAAGTCCAACTACTCAAAAGTCTAAAATTCTTCTGGTAGAGCGAACTTTAAGTAAAATTTTGTAGACTTATGCAGATATTTGCGGGCCTATTAAACCTGAATCAAACAACAAAAAAAAGGTATATTATGAGTTTTATCGATGATTTTACTCGTAAGACTTGAATTTATCTTTTACATGAAAAATCAGAAGCTCTTGCCATGTTCAAAAATTTTAAAGTTGGTGTTGAAAAGGAAAGCGGTGCATATATTATTTCGTTGAGGACAGATAGAGGTGGTGAATTTACTTCAAATGAGTTTGAAAATTTTTGCAAAGATCAAGGCATTACTAGGCAATTAACTGCTGCTTACTACACTCCTCAACAAAATGGAGTTGCAGAGAGTGGAAGAATAGAACAATTATGAACATGGTGCGTTCTATGTTGGCAGAGAAACATGTTCCTAAAGAGTTTTGACCAGAAGCTATCAAATGGAGCATACATATTCTTAATCGATGTCCTACTATTGCTATACAAAACAAAACCCCAGAGGAGGCATGGAGTGGTGTGAAGCCAACAGTTGATTACTTTAGAGTTTTTGGATGTGTAGCTCATGCACATATACCAAATCAGACAAGAAGCAAGTTAGATGACAAGAGCAAAAGGTGTGTTTTCTTAGGAGTAAGTGATGAATCAAAGACCTACAGATTATATGATCCACATTCAGAAAAAATCATCATTAGTAAAGATGTGATCTTTCAAGAAGATGAATGCTGAGAGTGGGGTGGAAACAAATAAGAGTGCAAACTGGATGATGTTGAAGAACAACTAGAAGAAGGCAATGGTGCTGATTCAAATGAAAATGATTCTGTTTCTAATGAATCACATGAAGAAGATTCACCAGCTAGTGGTTCTCCTTATACTGAATCAAATGAGGATGATTTACCAATATTGAGTAATAGGAGAGTAAGAAGAACACTGTCTTGGATGATAGATTTTGAAACAGGTGAAGGTTTATCAGATGAAGATGATTTGAATGTTATGCTAATGCTTACTGCAGATGATCCACTTACATATAAAGAAGCTGTCAAGAGCAAAAGATGGAGGGATGCAATGGCAGCAGAGATTGAGTCAATAGAAAAGAACAAAACCTAGGAACTAACTCCTTTACCAGAAGGAGTGAAACCGATTGGAGTTAAGTGGGTTTTCAAGACTAAACTCAATGAGAGTGGAGAGGTAAACAAGTACAAGGCAAGACTAGTAGCAAAGGGTTATGCACAACAGTACAGAGTAAATTATACTAAAGTCTTTGCTGCAGTTGCTAGACTTGACACCATCCGATTAATACTTGCTTTAGCAGCACAAAATAATTGGGATATTTTTCAGCTAGATGTGAAGAGTGCATTTCTTCATGGTGAACTCAGTGAAGAAATCTTTGTGCAGCAGCCATTGGGATATGAGAAGAAAGGTGAAGAAGACAAGGTTTACAAGTTAAGAAAGGCATTGCATGGATTGAAGCAAGCACCAAGGGCATGGTATAGCAAGATAGAGGCTTATTTTGTTCAAGCAGGTTTTGAGAGGTGTTTATGTGAACACACATTGTTCACAAAGTGGAAGGAAGGAGGTAAAATTTTAATAGTAAGCCTTAATGTTGATGATTTAATATATACTGGAAATGATAAAAGTATGTGTGATGACTTTAAGAATTCAATGATGTTGGAGTTTGACATGTCTGATTTGGAGAAAATGAGGTATTTTCTTAGAGTTGAGGTGATACAAAATTCAAATGGAATTTTTGTGTATCAGAGAAAATATGTACGTGAAATTTTAGCAAGGTTTGGAATGGATAGAAGCAATTCAGTGCAAAATCCCATAGTCCCAAGCACAAAGTTGACAAAGGATGAAGCTGGAACCAGAGTTGATGAAACTTTGTTTAAACAGGTGGTTGGTAGTCTGATGTACTTGACTGCAACTAGACTTGATCTGATGTATGGAGTGAGTCCTATTAGTAGATTCATGTCCTATCCAATTGAATCTCATTGGCTTGCAGCAAAAAAACTCTTAAGATATGTAAAAGGTATAATTGAGCTTGGAATTCTCTACAAAAAAGGTGATTACACTGATTTGATAGCTTACACGTATAGTGATTTTGCTGGTGATCTTGATGATCGAAAGAGTACTTCGGGCTTTGTTTTCTTACTTAGTTCTGGAGCTATTTCATGGTCTTCTAAGAAACAGCCTGTAGTGACATTGTCTACTACTGAGGTTGAGTATATAGCAGCTACATATTGTGCTTGTCAATGTATTTGGCTGAGAAGGGTGTTGAAGCAACTTTGTCACAAAGAAGAAAAGAGTACTCTGATTCAATGTGACAATAGTTCTACCATAAAGTTGTCTAAAAATCCAGTTTTTCACTGAAGGAGCAAACACATAGATATAAGGTTCCACTTTCTCAAAGATCTAACAAAAGATAAAGTTGTGGAGCTGAGTTATTGTAATTCTCAAGATCAAGTTGCAGACATAATGACAAAGCCTCTCAAGTTAGATCAGTTCTTGAAATTACGAAGTATGCTAGGAATGGTCGATGTTTTAGTAATAAACTAAATGCTATTAGCATATAGTTTAAGGGAGGGAATGTTGCAGTTAGTTAGTTTAATTTTCTGAATTTTATTTTACCGTTTATGGTTTCCTAGTTATTAGGGATTTATGGTTTCCTATTTATCAGGGATATTCGGATGGATGTTAGCTAGTCAATGCACGTATTAGGAAATGTAAACATGGATAGTTTATTTTCTGTTTTAAAAACAGCTACAAAGCTATAGACTGGGCAATTGTGTGTTGTAGAGTGCATTTTCTATTTTTTCAATTCAATAAAATTCTCTCTCAATTTCCTAGCAGTAGTTTTACGTTAACAATTTTGAGTATATATATATATATATATATATATATATATATATATATATATATATATATATATATATATATATATATATTATTGTTATTTTTTAAGACTATTTTAATTAAACTAAACAGTTTTTTATTTCCACTCATTTCTCAATGTATAAATATGTTATTTGACATGTTGAATAGGTCTAGTTTGGAATGAGAAATGGAGACTATATATGAAACTGCGGGTCTTGTATGTAAAAATAGCAAAGTATTGTGATTTTGGTATAGGACAATTGAATGTGATATTATTATGTTTTGATTGAATGTGTATCTATAATCTGATGCAAAAATATAAATTATAAAGGAAATGTGGTTCAATAAGTAGATTTTGTTGTTGGGTTGATGATTGTGGTGTGATGAAGCAATAGATATGAAAAATGATTAAGGTTAGGCATGCAACATTTTTATTATGTAGCTAAGTGCTGTAGCATTATTACAGGGAGTGATTTGATCTTATGAAAACAAGTTAAATTGAGTGTTTAGACAAGGTAATTTAGATGTGGTTGTGTGATGCTGCTTCTTGTTAAGTTGAAGGTAACAACAAACTTGTTATGCTTTAAAGATACGTCATAGATGATAAATCAATTAAAGCTTTTAATGATGATAAAGGTATTAGCAGTGACAAAAAGAAGCAAAGTTCAAGGAGTTGAATAGATGCAATACAAAAATGAGATCCATTGGTGGAATGAAATAGATGCAATTCTATTCATAGTTTCTAATACTTCTTTTCTTTTCATCATCTCTATCATATAATGTACAAAACGATTTCATATTTTACTTTCCTATATGGTTTCTTAAAACAAACATACCAGTAAGATTCAGCCATCCCACACAACAAATTTGATACAATCCAAAATAAGCATTTTATTTCATTTAACAGTTGACAATCCACGTGTAGTGTTCCATCAAGAAAAACAGTGTAAATTAGCTTTTGACCACAAATTCACGACATTATTTATGTTGACATTTGGTAGTTTATCTCATCACTTCCTTTGTTTGGTCATAAATATTTCTCACATGTTAGTTTATTACAATCAAAATGCCATATTTGTTTCATGAAACAAATTTTCAAACCTTTTTGCCACATAAAAACGGAGTTCTCTTTAGTTGAAACCCAATTCAATGCCAAACACATTCTGTGGGGGCAAGGTCCATCGTTATATTATGGGCACTTGGTTTTTTGTTCTTTCAAAATACAGTTTTTATTGACATTAAAATATAGTTTTCATGTACAATGACATAATAAAATGATTTTATAATGTAATCACAAATTCCTATTACGTCAAGTTTATTGACTTCTACACTAATTATCGTAAAAGTGACATCAACTGTTACTGTTAAATGATTAACAGAAGAAATGTTTGTGCATGATGAGTGCAAGACCATTACACTGACATTAATTTAAAATGAAAACTCTACAAGACCATTTCAAGTATATATAGTTGAGGAATATATAACAGTATTGATTGCAGAATGCAGGTAGTGGAAATAACAACAAAATATGAACCTATGAGGTGCAGAGAATCTCTTATAATTTGGAAACAAAATAGCATGTTTGGATGTTGTGTTGAGGTGATCCATTGTTACAAGTTGCAACATATAAAACAAGGGATAAGTTGGTGCTTGGAACAACATAACTTATTATGTTTTGCGGTCCCAGGGAATGATCAGATTCAGGTCCTTCATGGTTTTTGTGTGCAGGGCATGCCCAGTTAAAAGTTGTGTTTGGAGGAGCCTGCAAGATGTTTTGTTTTTTTCTCTCTTAATGGAATAGATATTTTGATTTTGTGGTGTGATGTGAGGGAAGTGTTATCGACCCAAGAGTCCACTTCCTCATGTGGGAATGTTGTACCATAAGGAAATTTATTGACGTAGGTAGAACAAGGGTGATGTTGGTGTCAATTATGGATGTTTCTGTGAGATAACATAAAAGCTTTTTCAAAAGGTAATGTGGTACCACAAATGGGGAATATTGTTGTCGATGTTTCAACTGAATCAACATCAACCTTGGCCCACTCGGTTCCTTCTCACAACCATTGACTGCACCAAAACCAAACCTTTGGTTTTTCTTCCTTTTCCTCCTCAATTCCCCACGCTAACTCTACTCATAGGGTATTTATCATGGTAAAAATATACAATTTCCCAACACAAAATTACAAAGTTATTTCCTTTGGGAATTTATGGTTTTCTTATGATTTATTTTCTATTACACACTTCTCTTTATCAAATGGTCTTTTTACTTGATATGTCAAATTAGTATGGATATTTTGATTTTTATAAAAAATGCTACTTCCTTCTCCGAGGTAGAATATTCCGTTATGAATTATATGGTCGCTTAAAGTTGTAGGAAAAGCATTAACAAAATGAAAACTTTTATTATCATATATTAAAGTTATAAGTAAATAAACAAAAATTCCGTTGTCGTCCAGCGGTTAGGATATCTGGGGTTCGATTCCCGGCAACGGAAGTTTTTACATTAGTTTTCTTTTTTCTTCTATTGTGTTTCACTTTTCATTTTATTATACTCAAATATGTGGATTCATTCTATTTATACATATATTTTTTTCCTTCAATAAATTTATTTGAGAAACTAATTTAGAGAACTTGCTTTAAAAAACCTCATATGATGTATGAGTTGTATATTTTTTTTAGCAGAATTATATATTTTCTTTTCATTATTTCCTCCTCAAATTTGTGATTTAGGAAGATAAAGGCACAAACCATGTGGATCAAAATGAAATCGTTAAAATGGAGACTTTTGTCAAATTAAAGGCTTTAAAAAACCTCATATGATGTATGAGTTGTATATTTTTTTTAGGAGAATTATATATTTTCTCTTCATTATTTCCTCCTCAAATTTGTGATTTAGGAAGAAAAAGGCACAAACCATGTGGATCAAAATGAAATCGTTAAAATGGAGACTTTTGTCAAATTAAAGACTATTAATATGGTGATCTCTAAAGTGAAAATCCAATTTTCGAAGAGAATATGGGATTCCGTCAATTGTAGTTGCTATTGTCAATCTCTCCCCTTTAACTTCACTAGAGGAATCATTTTCTTCTATTTTTCACGCTATTGAAGGTGGTGTGGCCCCCATATACTCATCAATTGAAGCATGGCATATTGGTTTTATAGTAAGAAAAATTCAGAAATTAGTTTTTTAATTCATTTTTGAAACATGTACTCATTAAATTTGGAATTGAACAAAATATAGTTTTTAGAATTGAACAAAAAATTGTAAAGAAAAACAGAAGAAATATGTAAAAATAAAAGGAGTTGAATCAAAAGTAGGATTGGGCTGGATAGCTATTTCATTCACCTATTGGACCCTGAAGTTCCCATGTTTCGGTTAATGAATTGTGTATTGTTCTAAAGGTGCTTCTTCCTGCACCTCCGTATTTTTTTCCTGCACCTCGTACGAGAATGAAGTAAAAATATCATTTTACCCTTATCATTTTCTTCATTTCTAAACTGCACCCATCTTTGCTTTCTCGTATTTTAGATTGCATAATATGAAAAATAATTCTTTTATTCTAAAATCTAAAATTATATTTTAGATTATATAGAATACAAATGGATTACTTATTCTGAAATTTTAAAATTTGTATTCTAGATTATACAAATACATAAACTATTTTGTATTTTAGATTATACCGTTTAAAATTAAAATAAAAAATTATATTTGAGATTAATATAAATTTTAGAAGAGTATTTTAGAATTTTTCAAATTATGGGGGTACACCCTTGTTCTAATTAGTGAGTGAGAATAGAGTTTAGTTTATATTAATTTTTAATCCATTTTGATAATTTTAACTAATTAGTACTACATTTTTTTATAACAAATTATAGGATTAGGCTTTAAGTAGATCTGTAAATCGCCCTTACCCTATGTATTACTTCCTTAATGATGACATTATGCAAGTAACCAAATAAAAACCATTGTTAGTTCGACTTTCGATTATGTATCTCTTAACTGTTGGGAAGAAAATTGATGGATGCCTCAATGGTGTGAACCTCTTATCTCTTATGTGCCAATATGCCATGTTTTATTTATTAAATTGGCTGGTTTTCGTTCCTGCAGATTTATAGTTACAAAGTGTGACCATGGGGAGGCGCATCTTGGAATGTTAGATGAAACTTTTTAAGAAGATTGAGGAATTATTGAAGAATATTCTCCTCTGAAGATTTCTCACTTCTTCAGTGAGAGAGATTCAGGATGAATCTTCCAAAGATGATGATGTTTTCTTAAAAAAAAATAGAAAGCATCATGGTGAATGAAATGGCCTCAAGAGGCATTTACCCCACACCACACATCAACAAAGTTTTCTATGCAAAATGGTTAGATTCATAGGTTTTATGAGAATGAATATCTTAATCCTTAGGAGTAATGGACATGGTATTTTGGATATCATCTACTATTTCCCTTGTGAAACTGGTCATTGGAATTCATACATATCAGACAACAAAGCCAATTTCTTTGAGCTTGCTTTATATCAGATTCACAAGCCTTGCATCAACAAAATTGAAAGCAAAGCAAGAATCTTATCATATGTGAAATCTAGACCATTACATACCAGCTATATGGAAAGAAGAAAACCATATCAACATCTCTTCAGTGAACATTTCAGCACGATGAGACTTCTCCTCGGCTCCCAATGAGAATCTACAGAGTGGACACGTTTTGTGGTGACCCTTAAGCCATCTATTTACACAAATCTTATGGAATTTGTGGGAGCAAGGAAGGACACGAATTTCATCTCTGGCCTTCAACCTTGACAAACACACACAACACCAGCAATCTTCACTGAAATTGGATGCTGCTGCAGATTCAGATGGCTGCTGGTTGTTGTTACTTTGAAGGAGAATCATGTAAGAGGGTAAAGGGGCATCATGGTTCCTTTGTCCCTCAGCTAGGCCAATTAAATTGGTGACAAGTGAGATGAAGCCTTTGAGAGTCATCTGATTTACTGTTGGGGTAGCATGTCAATTAGAGCCTTAAGAAGAAAAAGAGTTGCAACTAATGGTCACAGTGTGACAATTATGGTTCTGATTTAGTCCTAGATGTTTTGCTTGGTTTGAAAGGGTGGTTAGATAAGGTTTGTGTGACAGTTTCTATCGTCCAAACACAAAAGCGGTTACACCAACATAAGAGTGTTACACTTGACCTAGATACTTCATTCCTTTGAGGTAGAATAATACTATAAATTACGGGATTCCTAACTCCAGTGTAACACCTTGTGTCTTGCACTATGTGCTTGATTATGCTTTTTCAACATATTTTTTCTTATTCATCGTTGTTTCTTACTTTATTTATTATTCTTTCTTGTTTTTTGTATTGCTCTTTTCATACATTTGGGATGGCGTTCAGGGAAGGCATCATTAGGTTGTCATGCTCAATTGAGATACAGAGGTATTTTGAGACCCCTAGCTGGTAGGGCACTCATGCTCAATATTTTCACCAAATCTTATACTTGTCTTAGTCAATGAAAACTCATGCTCTCTACTGTACCCAGCCCACGTTTGGCATCAACATGCACATGACCTTCACACCATGTTGCAGATGCTTTGAAAGGAATGAATCAAAGTAGAAACTAAAACTTTTGATGCTTATTAATACCTTGAAGTATCTTGTTAAAGTTTTTTTTTTTTCAAATAAATTGCATTTTCTGTAACAAGATAAATAAATATTAATTTTATGATTGAAAAACTAATATAGTAAAAACTTAAGTAACTTTTTATAACAAATTTAAACTACTTTTTTTGTTATGAAAAAAAGTAAAAACCCTTTTTCTAGTTTGCATAAAAATAGTTTTGTATGGTATGTTTATTTCTTTGAACTCTTCTTTTTTATTCATCAAAATAAGAAAAGAGAAATTCTCTACTTTATTCCTTTTTATTGCTATTGAGTCCTCTTGTTTTCTCTTCCTTTTGTTTTAATCATAATCTAAACAGAGTATTAATTTTTTTTATCCAACTAGTGTGTTTTAAATTATTGGGCGATTAACACACTAACTCGCTACATTAAGATTTAACTAGATACGTAAATACTGTTGAATATAGATAGTAAGGAATTACTGATGAATTGGCTGGAGAAATTTCAACACCTTGTTGATAGTTTTTTGAAATTTAAGCTGATTTAGCAGAGATGCAGAAGCCTTGTGTAATTTTCATTATGTGTAGTGTAGATATGTAGCTTTTTTTTTTTTTTACAAGAATAAAGTAGTGTAAAACATGCTTTTAGTGTAAAACATGCTTACAAAATGTATTATGAAGGAACTGTCCCCAACAAAATACAGTACAGTTTAGAAGGAACCACTGCAACATTTACTTAACTTCATATTGCAAAGAAACAAATATTTGAACAGACACATCACAAAGTGTGTCTTTCTTTGATCTTATGTAAGAAGCAAAATCCTGAGAGTCATGTGATTTACACTCACTTTTTTCTCTGATCTCAATCTTATGATGGATAACGAACGTAATAACACACTTCATAGGTAAAGATTACACCACTGCATATAGGTGTCATTGCAAACTTTTATCTTTATTTCTTACTCTTCTTGTACCTACATAAAATGTGAATTACTAAGTTATTACCAAACCAACATAGCAAAGATTTATAGACTACCACATTAGAGGTGCATCACCAAAGATCCATTCGATTTAGAAGTTTCTAATTTTGTTATTGCAAAAAGTTATTACAATGCACTGTACATTTAGAATGGAGACAAGTCAAGCAACCAGACCTTCAATTCTATTGTTATATATACATCAGCATGAATTTATAACTAATACTCCATCAGTTATCTTACTCTTGACAAAAAGTTACAATATTTTCTATCTTACTCCTTTTTTTACTTTTACATCACAATATATATATATATGTATATATGTATGTATATATATAACTTCTGTTTCTTTACCGAGTTGTGTATCACTACTAAATTTCACATGAGTGATAATAAACCTCGAATCATACAGTTAGAGAACTCTGGGAGATACAAATCAGCTATTAATTCAAACAATAAAGAAAGGGGAAAATTGAGATTTATTTGTTCAAATTGTTTTCATTGAAGGAAAAGAAGAAAAACACGATTCTTCCCTCCAAGTGAAAACAGCGTAACGTTACACTGACAGAAGGGCCACAGATAGTTGATCATCATAAAAAAATCTTACAACCTCGTCTCAGGCACTTCTTCCTTGATTCTCTTCATTCACAGCTGATAAATTGGCATCATTATCAGGTTTTGATGCATCTTCTTCCTCAAGTATCTTCCCATCTCTTGGAACCAAGCACGGTATACCATCTTTTATCTAACAAGTAAAAGGAAAACAGAAACATAACTCCATGAGTCAAGACTCACCATTAAACAATATGCTCATTATTATTGCAGAGAGGGGTAACTTTTCCCTGTAATAAACATTTCAATGCAAACATTTTATAATTCTTCAAGATTCATAAATTTACAGTAGAACAAGTTACAGATTCATAAATGCTGGAAAATGGAGCCTTGTGCAGTAACCCTTGCGGAAACAATTAGGATTTCAGCAACAAAACAACATTGTTAGCAGACAAGGAACCTTAAAATTCCCAAAAGGATTGAAAATTGAATTGAAAGTGAAGAAGGGAATTAGAACCGACGGGAAAGGCAACGCCAATAGCATCACTGATCAGGGAATTTGATTCCTCACAATACCTGCAAAACCAAAGAGAAATTATTGGTAAAAAAATGAAGAAAATATAAACAGTTACAAAGAAATTGAGAGAGCAAAACCTCAAAGGTTGCTTAGAGAGAGGGCAAACGAGGATGTCCGATAGGGTTTTGGCTGCTTTTTGCAGAACCTCTTTGCTTCCTCTCACCATTTCCTTCCAACTTCACTCTTTCACGCTACACTGCTAGGTACCCCTCTCAAACAACTTTCTTAAATTACCAAATGGCCCTCTAATTTTTTATTTTTCTGACTTAATGCTTAGAAATAACTTTCCTGAAAAATAACAATAATGGTTTTTTTTATTTTTTTTCCTTTTCTTCGGCAATAACCATGTTAAGAAATAACTTTTTTTAAATAGTGTTGAGATTGAATTATACCAGATGAAACCAAAATAATTTTTTATTTAATTTATATTCATTGAAGTTTCCTTATAAAAATGTCAAAGTTTTATTCCTTTGATAAGGTTTACTATACTATATGATCATACTCCTATAATCCACGGTGAAAAATCAACAATTCAAAAATATTATTTACTTTAGCATTTTTTTACTTTATTGTAATTTTGGTCAAATTCAAATTTTAGTGTCTAAAACTTTTTTTCACGAATTTAATTCCTTATTTTTTATTATTCGTCATTTTGTTCGATTTTTAATTTCATTTTTCATACTCATTTATTATATTTTACATGAATCGAGGGATTATGTGAGGTAATATAGCAGTAAAGACTTGTTATCAACAACAATTTGATAATGTTTTGATATAACTTTAAAATAAAAATTAAATAAAGTTATAAATAATTAAAAATTAAGAAATCAGAATTGCATAGAAGAAAATACATTAAACAAGATTATGGATAACTGAAAATTCAGAGACTAAAATTATAAAAAATAGATATCAAAATTGTGAATTTTTCAAAAATACGGAGATTATGATTATAATTAAGTCTATTTTCTTTAATAAATTTCTCTAATTTATTTAGGCCATTCTTTTAAAAAACATGAAATTTCAGCTTGGTCAAAGAAATTTCAGCTTCATTTAAAAATAATATTAATTTCTCTCAAAATAATAATAATAATTTTAAAAACATGAAATCTTTAAAAAACTATGTTTGAAAAACCTTAGACGATGGATGAAAAAAGAATAAAGTTTGTTTAATTTTTGAGAAAGCGCAACTGACAGGCCATTTTTCAAAATAAATAATCAAATTTATAATATGAAGTAGACTGTTAATTTTAAGTACATATAGGTAATTTTTTTATGAAGAAATAATTTTTTTACTTCAGCCGATTGAGAACACGTGCTTCACATTCTTCTTTTATCCAAGAGTACTTTTATAAACATTTAGATTTAACCTAATTTGATATGTCAGTGATACACTTTTGTATCATTACAATTTTTTAACGATATAAAATTAACTAAATATTACTTTTTATTAATTTTTTTCAATCAGTAAAAAATATATATCAAGAATACAAATAATTTTATACCACCATTAAATATTTTTTACACAAATTAATTCATAAAAAAATTTAAGAAGAAAAAGTGAAACTAATTTTTTCACAACTTCAAATTAATTAATATATAAGTTCATTTTTGAAAGCTCTTTTATATATATTTTTCTAATATTTTTTGTACTTTTCAATTTTATTTTTGATCGGTAGTTTATAAAAAATAGACTTGGGCAATGAAAATACTAAAAATATATTTTATGCTCAATTTAAGTTTAGATATTATGAGTCACAATAATTACACTAGTTTCTTTAAAGTTTTTTTTTTATGAGAAATATTTAAAAGTTACAAATGATACCTAAGAACAGTGTTTAATTTAACAAGAAAGTAACATAACGTGGGAAAGGTTAATGCGATACCTAAGAACAGTGTCTGTGGTATGCTTGGGTGAAACGCACCGTTTAGTGTTTGCATCTGAACACAACACACAGTGGAGTCTCCACCGAAGAGCGTGAGCTGAGAAGAGAGGCATGTTCGCCGTCAATGGCGATTAAGCTCTACCCATCAGAAAATAACTGTGAAACCCAACCTCCAAATGAATGGCCAGAGTCTCCACGCGCCAACGGTTCCCATTCCGAAGCGCCTTGCTCACGCGCCCTATCACCACCACGCGCACTTCATCTTCTTCGCTCACTGAAGAACAAAAGCCAAGATTTTCCCTCTTCTCACAATTCGAAGCGCTTCTTCGAAACTCGTGCCGAAGTGCCCGCCACCTCCTTCAAATCCAAGCACTCCTTGTCACTTCAAGCCTCATCCGCAATCCCTTCTTGGCACGCACCGTTTTGAGCCGTGCCTCCCGCTTATGCGACGTCGCTTACACCCTTTTGATCTTTCGCCACGTTAACTCCTCCGACACCTTCTGCGTCAACACCGTGATACACGCCTATTGTGATAGCGATGCGCCTCATCAAACTGTTATGTTTTACTTCTGCTCTTTGATGCGTGGGTTCTTTCCGAATAGCTACTCCTTTGTTCCACTCGTTGGCTCTTGTGCGAAGACGGGTTGCATTGATTCTGGGAAAGAGTGCCATGCGCAGGCCACCAAGAATGGTGTTGACTCTGTGCTTCCTGTCCAGAACTCTTTGATTCACATGTACGCTTGTTGTGGGGCTGTTCAGCTTGCCAGGGTGTTGTTTGATGGAATGTTGACAAGGGATTTGGTCTCGTGGAACTCGATCATTGATGGCCATATGATGGCTGGGGAGTTGAACGCTGCACACCGACTGTTTGATCAAATGCCTGAGAGGAATTTGGTTACTTGGAACGTAATGATTAGTGGGTATTTGAAGGGTAGAAACCCTGGATATGCGATGAAGTTGTTTCGCACAATGGGTAGGTTGGGAATGAGGGGTAATGCTAGGACTATGGTCTGTCTGGCTACAGCGTGTGGTCGGTCGGGTAGACTCAAGGAAGGGAGATCGGTTCATGGGAGCATTGTCAGGATGTTCGTGACGTCAAGTTTGATTCTAGATACGGCTTTGATTGATATGTACTCTAAGTGCAGGAGGGTGGAGGCTGCGCGGAGAGTGTTTGAGAGGATGACAGAAAGAAATTTGATTTCATGGAATGCAATGATCTTAGGGAGTTGCATTCAGGGGAATCCTGAAGATGGACTTAGCCTATTTGGTGTAATGGTTGGGATGGATGGAAATGACAGGGAAGAGAGTTTGAGGTTGCTCCCTGATGAAGTAACCTTCATTGGCATTCTTTGTGCCTGTGCTCGGGCGGAGCTGTTGGCTGATGGCAGGTCTTACTTCAAACAGATGACTGAAGTGTTTGGTGTGAAGCCAAATTATGCTCATTTTTGGTGCATGGCAAACCTTCTTGCGAATGTGGGGCTTGTTGATGAGGCAGAAGAGTTTCTGCGAAGCATGGCAAAATTTGATGGGCATATGTCACGTCAGTCATTGTTATGGGCAAGTTTGCTTGGTTTGTGTCGTTTCAAGAGGGATGTGTACTTGGGGGAACGAATTGCTAAGCTTCTTGTTGACATGGATCCCAAGAACCTGGTCTGTTACCAGTTTCTACTGATCATTTATGCCGTGTCTGCTCAATGGGAGAATGTTTCTGAAGTGGAAAAGGTGATGAAGGAGAGAAGGTTAGGGATAATACCTGGAAGCAGTCTTTTGGACTTGAAAAATATAGTTCACAATTTCAAAGTCTCAAATAAAGACCAAGAGGGATTTGAAGAAGTAAATAGGATGATGGATGAACTAGCTCATAGATTTAGATTGCCAAGTGGTGATTTAAGCCGGTCATGAGTTGGCCACAAAGAAAGTACTAGCTAGATTATCAGGGAAACCCTTGAACTAGAAGTTTAAGAATTCAGTTCACATTCTTTTATATTATAAGCTGTCGGGAATTTTGTTGATCGAGAGATCTACTCACTCAACAATCATGCAGTATGTTAGTTTTATATAGATACCAGTGTGTCACTTGGGACATGCATCCGGTTACTCACATAAATCCCAATTTTGTATTGAGGTTTTGGATTTATGATTAAGCTTATAATCTTGTCTAAGTTTACCATCGCTTGTGCTGAACATACATTATGGATTTTCGTCCCCCTGCAATAGAAGGATTGTGATCGAAATGATTCCCCAAGGGATGTTAGAAATATGAATTTGTTTAAATTTTTAAAATTTACGACAAAGGCAGATGGTTTTGTTTGTTAACAATTACATTCGTCTTACGCTGTTAATACCCGGGCCTGGTTTACTAAAAAAACGTGCACCGTAAAATAGTAAAGCACATAGTTTATCCCGTCTCAAAGGAAAACAAATAATTATATATGAAAATATTAAATTAGAAAAGGAAATTTTTTCGAGCATATAAACACATCGAGGATACTATGACCCTAAACTATTATTATTGGCAAATGCTAACCAGTGTGTCGAATACTAGTCAAGAAAATTCAGTTATTTTTTTATATTAAAATACATAAAAATGCGCTTTCATCTTTAATTACTTCAGTTATCTAGATTGATTCTCTATAGTTAAAAACTGAAATCCAAATTTCTCTTAAAAATCCAAATTCTCTTAATTAAATATCCAAACAGTGCAGTTTACCAGAATACTTAATTCCTTTCTCCGATTAACGCCCTCCCCTAAAAGCACTATAAAAAGGTGAAAGTTGAACGAAAATGAAATAATAGAAACGATTGTACTTAATTTGGGAAAGTTTATCCGTTCTTCGATAAATTCATCCTCAGTATGCTCTAGATTTTAAATGTAGTGATCAAGAACTATAATTCGGACATGATATTCAGAATGTTCTTTGTTGCTTTTTGGACACCAGAATAGCAGTCAGAGAACCTGCTTGGTGAAGGATCATTTCCAAATATTCACCTTTACATTAGTAAGCATACAGTGGTCTTAGCACTGTAGCAGCATTTAGGTGCTTAAACTTATTACCATGTAATATACGGGGATGATAATTTAGTAGCCAAAGGTTGGCTATTATTGAACTCAATAACCCTCGTGTCAGAATAATCGCATCCCCTCATTATAACTATTACTTACAATTCAAGCGCTCTTAACGTTCATTAAGGAAGATAATTCTGACTCGTGAACGTAGTCAACATAAATAGTCTGAAATAGAAAACAAACAAGTATATAGCATATAGGTAAATCTACAAGGAAGATCTTTGAAAACAGACAAGCATAGCATAAATCCACAAGGCAGATCTTTCATTCAGATTTTATGACCTCAACAAAATCACTCAAATGCCCATTGATTTTCCCTACGAACTTCCTCTTCTTCCTCAGGGGTGAAGTCATTCTTAATGTTGAAGGTCTTGCGAATTTCCTCTGGAGTCTTACCCTTGATCATGTCTGCCACAGTCTGGCATGTAAGATCCAGCAGGCTCTTGATGTTCAGGTAGTTCGCAGCCTAAAAGGAAAATTGTCTCATCAGTACGTAACAGTATAGACTTTGCCGACTAAATAAACAGAGTATATATTGGGACGAGATTCTTCATAAACTCCTATGAGATTAAAAAATAAAAAATAAATTAACTTCTCCAAAAGCTAGAATTAACTTATTCACGTTATCTTGTGCACAAGTTAATTTTAACTTAAAAAAGGTTTATTTCAATTTTTCTTCCTTTGTAGGAGCTTATATAGACCAAACAAGTCCTATATGTAGTTTTCCATTGCACAAATTATCCAACATAGAAAATGAGGAATAGTAGGAATTCCAAGACTTCAACCCGTAAATAAATAGTAGATAAGGCAATCCTTCGCTCAAGTGATACAAACATGGAAAATGGGGAAATGTAATAGCAATTCTAAATTAGAAAGTTATCGTTTTAGCTTTTGATAGAGAAGAGAGGATAAGTTCATTACATAAAAAATGGGAAATTTCGCACAAGGAATTGAGTGAGAGCCAAATGAATCAAAAGAATGGAAAGAGAGTCTACTTTCATGAAGTGATTTATAAAATAATCAAAAAACAGAAACCTGGAGAACTATTCGAAGCTCAGAATAATTAGGAGTAGAGGTCATTGAACAACTTGAAAAAGCACAAGCTCACTTAAGGAAAGTTGAAACAGAAGCAGGTTGGTTTTGGGTGAATGGCATTGCAATTTGCAAACTATTAAAAGGTATAGATTTATTTCTCTAAAGTGATCTTCACGTTGGACATAAATGCAGGAGACCTCAGAAATTGATGAAAAATGTACAGATGAATATGAAGTCATGCACAACAAACTACAAAATTGAATGAATCACATTGAAAATTCCCAATATTGTGTAGACAACAATCTCAAGCAATAATGAATGCTTGCAGTGGGACCCTACGAGTTCAGACTTTAATTACAAACACACAAATTCGGTTCCCTAATAATGTTTTACAGAAGTTAATTGCTTCCAGGTAGCAGAACATATCAGTACCCCCAGATAAGGCACATAAACTCATAGAAGTTCCGTAAACTTCGAAGAGTTTGCCTATTAGAACTCTATTAATGAGATACATTCATAACATAATACATTTAGCACAATAATATTCAATATTTCAACTTCACGATAAATAAAAGTAGCAAACCACAATAAGTATGGTAGCACATTAGCGCTAAATAAGATTAAACATACATAAACGATCAAATCATATATAATTTCATAAACACATTTCTTAAAGTGAAAATACTTCAAAAAGTAACTAATTTCTCCAAATAATTTTAGCACTAATAAAAATACCGTCATTGTAGAGTCAATAACGGCAAAATAACATAAGTTCAAACTCGTTGACTGAATTCTTGAAGCCGAGGTTTAAGCAAGCTCACCTACCCAAGTTTAGCCAGAAAAGGTTTTATAATGAGTTAACTCAGTTTTCCCTACCTAATATAGCAAACTCGCAACAGTTTTAAGAGATAACTACGAAACTAGACAAACTTACATGCTTTTCATATAAATAAACCATATCTTTTCATATGAACCATTACAAAAAAATAACAAAAGAGCAACCCTAACACTGCATCAAACTCAACCAACCACAAAAGTTATCCAAAATATAAGATACGGTCAATCGAAAACATCAGGTCACATAATTGGCACAATAGCCAGTTTGCAACCACACACAACTAGAAGAACCAACTAACATCACCACGGATCACAGCAAGTAATAGCAAACAACGAAAAAACGAAGTAAAACAGATTCCGAATCATTATTAATGACAGAACACCATAGCGCATAAACGAGAGAAGAACCAACCATCAATTAGTTACTAAATATTACCTAGTTCCTAAATAATCAAATAATAAATATATAATAATAAAAGTGCATAAACAGTCTCCCGATTATTAAATACCGATCAATTTAGTCTTTGCATTGATATGTTTTGCTAACATAGATACGATACTAATTTGGAAGATGTGATATATTTTAGTAACATACACACATACATACAGAGACTAATTTGTGAGATTTTTCAACATTGAAGAGACTATCTAGTATGATTTGCAATATAATTTGTAATAAAATTCGAGGGATAAAATTGAAAAGGTTTTGAAAAAGAACTGACCAGAATGAGATCAAAGAGCGTGGCCTGGTCGACCTTGACGAAATCGGCGTCCCAGGCCTTGAGATCTTCCTCCGAGGGTTTGTCGTCGGGATTGGCGGCGTCGACGTGTTTTTTGCAGTACTCGATGACTTTGGCGAGGATCTTGCTGGTGACGTTGGGGAGAGGGATGCCGCTGTCGGCGCAGTCGTCCTCAATCATGTGCTTTATCGTCTGCGACTCCAGCGCCACCGCCTCGTCCACCTCGAACGCCTCGCCGTCCGAACTCTTCAAGGTGATCTTCCTCGCTGATGACATGATTTTATATCAACGATGATGATGATGCTGATTTCGAAGGAAAGAATCGAAAGAAAAGGGAAAGTCACGAACCCTAACTTTTCTCTGATTGGAATGAAAAGGCAAATAATTAGCTGGGGCTTTATTTATACTGAAATAGGACCAACTCTATCTCTCTCTCTCTGGTTAGTTAGGTTTGATTTATCCATAAGATCATGATCACGCCCTCGTGTCTGTCCAACAGTTCTTCATCGTAAATAAATTATTAATAATTATACTAATAATAATTTTATTGATCCACACTATTAAAAAAATTGTACTAGTGGTCTTTAAACTTTTCAAGAAAAATATTATTTTAATAATCATTTAGTATGGTTTTTAATCTATGTTTCTGAAATTATTAAAATTTTAAATTGCTTCTCATAAAAAAAGTGCTAAAAGAGATAAACGTTTTAAAAATATATATCAAGACGAACAAGTATTATTAATATATATTCATATAAGAATCATATAAAACTAAATTATTTTTTAACTGACACAATAGACTTAATATATATATATATATATATATATATTAGTAAACTTTATTTAATAAATTATTTTGAGATATTTCATTATTTCTATTTTATATTACCAATGAATTGTTTGAGATGCTTGTTTATTTTGGTAAATAGTTTTTCTCTTTTGCTTTTTTATAATTCTTTTAATAAGGTATGAATAAGAGTCTTATTATACTCTCTTATTAGTGCCTTGTTGATTCAGAGTATAATTGAATTTCACTTGTTTAGACAAAAACTCGAAATTATATTATTTAAATAAAACTTATCAAAGCATTGTTTTACTTCACCATTCTTTCATTTACAAAATTGAGGGTGCAAATAGATACTCTCATGTGTTTTAAATTATTATAAATATATATTATTGAGTATTTCTTTAGACATGTTTTACACAATTTTTACTAACATAACCAAAAAGTAAGTTTCTCATATTTTTATGAGAATATAAATTATTTTCTACATTAATTATCTAATTTCACTATATTATTTCATATTTTTTTCGTTTTTTTACATTTTCAAAATGTTATTTAAATAAATTTATTTTTTTCTGATACTGTTAATACTAACTCAACATGTTTACGATATTAACGTTTATAGTGCATTTTCAATTTAATTTTTAAAATTTCATTATTTTTTACACTTTTCCTTTGCTTTTTTATATTCTCTTAAAACTTTAGGTGAATTATTGAAGTGGTCAATCAATGTTTAATTGTTGGATAAATGATATTTTAAAATTTATTTATTTATCCTGAATTTATAATTTTATTCACTTTGCAATGATAAAAACGAAAAAAATATATTAAATATTTTTTTAAAATTATATAAAAATATATATATTTGGAAAAGTCCTTGTTGCTTTTTGTTAAAGTTGCTATTAACGAGACATAGATAAAAAACTTCAATTTGTGAAAAAATGAAAGAACTATTTCTTGTTGCAGGTATTATTAAAATAGTTATCATTTTAATAAAGAACGATTGGATAAAAAACTAAAGATATTGCTCAAAAAAAATATTAAAAAAAACTAAAGAAAGATAATCTATTAGAAGAGAGTATTGGACATGATAACACATTAAGTATAGTTTATATAGTAATTATCTTTAATAATTCATAAATCATCTAAGAAAATGATTGAATACGAGAAATATTGGATTGAAAGAAAAGAAATTACAAAATTGAGAGATAATAATTTTTTTATTAATATGTGCACAAGTAAAGAAAATATCTTTCCATAAAATTAAAACTTTTCATTCATTATCGTTTTACTTTTCATTAAATGTTCTTTTCTCTTATGAAGGAATTGAAACCGATAAACCTTATCATATACACAAAGTACCTTATATTTTCTTGACATGCTATGTTGACATCCGACTATTTGTTTTTTCAACAATAATCTTATTCCAATGTGTACGATATATTACTTTTATTCCTCACATTGTACCTTATTTACATGTCATACTTTACCTTTTTTTTATCTAAGTTCAATCCGATCTGGTAAAGTTTAAACAATTGTACTGCTAAAGTTTAAAATTTGGGCATGCTACCATAGAGAAGATTATCATAGAATAATTTAACTTTGTTTATAAGACAATTTAGGTTTAAGATTAATCAATATTAAATTATACAATTCAAGAATATAATATAATATAATTTAGAATTAATATGTATGAAAAGTGATTTATAATTGCATTAGATAATGATAATGAAAAAGAAGTTTTCAATATGGTATTTTTAACTCTTTTTTTCTGATTTACTTATAACTTATTATTATAACCCCATGTCGATCTTCAAACCCTTTCTGTTGTATATCTCAACGGTATGAAGTTTTGGTTATTTTTATATTTGTTGTTGTTAGAAATCTACATGTTGAAATGTATTGAGATTTCTCATTCTTTTTATTAGTTTTTGTCCTGAGACCCTTGTATTTGTGTTTTGAATTTCTAGGACTTTTTCTTCTGTATATATAGTGAAGTTTTCCTCTCTAGGGTTGCAATTACATTTTTGTCATTCCTTATTTTTTTTTCTTAATTATATGATTTCTTTAGTTGTTGTATAGATTTATTTGCCTTCTACAAAATGTTTTATTTTAGTTTAGGTGTTAATGAGTACCATTAGCAAATCTTTAACCCTCTTGATTGTAGGAGAAATATTATTGGAAATTACAAACCATAGAGCAACTCACGAACATGAATGTAATAGGTCGATAAATGTACACAGATATATAGCCTCTTAATATTGAAAATTTAATGAAAAAAAAAATCTAATAAGTCGATAAGTACAATTTTATTTATCTTTTTCTCTATCTCGATATGATGGTTAAGGGTTAATAATTTTTTTTTATAATAAAGAAATTATTTCTTATACAATAAACCCATATTTAAAGGGTAAGAAATTCATGCCATATAAACATTTTCTAATTAAGAAACTGTCATCGGAACTGCTTTAACCTTAGAAAAATTTCAAATATGAAAGTCATTATGGTTGACAACTTATTTATTCGAAATAATACTTTTTTTCTACACTATTTCTGCCACAAATTATATTTCAAAATATAACTTTAGAAAGCCTAATAATATGCAGGGTTTAGAACGTTGAAAAGTCCAAACCAAAGGTGTGCTTTCGGATTACAGTTCAAATCAACCTAACCCACGTTCAGGAGTCTTGCTGTTTTTCCAATTAGTGCATTGGAATGACCAAATTCAAGTTTGGTGCCCTGAAATAGGTATGCCAACATACACTAACACATTCATTGGGTTGGATTAGGTTGATTCATATTTTTTGGACGGACTATCATGACTCAGTCAAAGGGAATATCAGTTAGGTGACACAAAAAAGCAATAACGGAATATGGAGAAAAAGAAAATTAAAAATCTGAAGAAATAAAAAAAAAATAAATTATGAGTAACTGAAAATGGGTCGCAAAAGCGCAAAATGGAAAGTGTGGAAAGAAGGGCTCGAGTGGAGAGAGTTCCTTAAAAGGTGTTGGAGGGGTAGTGGAGATAAGAGATTGGAACCGTGCTGCTGTACTGTTTCGTTTTTATGGGTCAATTACCACTGTCGTATACCTAAAGTATCTGCGGCGGGGTGTTTTCGTTAGTTTGGTTTCAGCGAGTTCGATATTTGAGTCGAGGAGTGCGAGGACAGGTAGTTCCTGCGCGTCACTAATCTCATCCACACCCTTTATACCTTTCGGATTGAACAGAATTTAAACTTTTCATTTTGACCAAATGAAATTAATAACTTTTGGATGAGTCAATCTAAACAAATCCAGATTGATGCAGAAAAAAAATTATCGAAGTACAAACAAAAAACATTTGCCGGAATATGGAATCGAGCTAAACAAAAATGACTTGGTTAAAACAGAACCACACAAATAAAAATAAATGTCAAGGCTGACCCATCTTACTCGCCACCTTAGATGATCAACACTTCTGCAGGTTGATTGTGGGCAATGCCTGTGATTCTAGCTCCCCTCCTTTAACTTTATTTTTTGTTAATGTATCAAGTAAATAATAATCGATATCAACAGAAGCTAGGGTTAGCTAATCAAATGAGTTATGACATAAATAAATGAAAGATTTCACTTGTATGCATGCCAAAACATGCCAACAAATTAACTCGGACTATATTAAACCAGGGGGGAAAAATAGGTTATGATACAGCATCAACTATATCTAAAAGCAACTTTTTTCATGAACAGTGAAATAAAGTTACTATACATAGTTAAAACGAGGCCAGGTGCGGTGGTGAGAATAAAAATACATAATTCCTATACTTCTAATAGACAGATAGTCTCTACTTTACTATGGTCTTCAAGTAACCTTGAATTCCTGACAACCAAATGATGATTTCATTTCTTAGTTAAGATTCCATGTACTGAGATGGTGGGGGGCTTGTTTTGGTCTTATCGGGACCTGCAAAATGGTTTAAAATCAAACATTTCGCATGTATGCAGTGATCGCAAGAAGAATATGGTGCTAAAAGGAAAATGAGGAAAGAGAAATTGATAACAAGCTAGATCCAAATTCAAAAGGTTTTTATGAGAAAATGAGAGAAGATCATGACACTACAAGGTGAATTAACACTTTGAACAAGATGAAGTTCCCAATATTAATTAAAGCAAGGTGAGGAATTAGGAGAACATACCACTGATCCCACGGATCTCCACTTCTCTCCATTCTTGCACAAGGGCACAGCAGCAACACATCAAATGAGAGAGGAAATCATCAATAAAGCCCCCCTGCATAGAAGGTAGCTGTGGGTAAAAAATATTCAAAGAAACCAACAAATGTATATGCATCATACCAATTCCAGTATATGCTCAAATCTTAACAAATACATCTATATTTTTAACTCGACTTGAAAATTGGATGAACAGAACCTACTTTGAATAATAAGAGTTGGTACCAATTGCATAAAAATGGTTTATAATACTGAATGATATGACCATGCTTAAAAAAATAGATGAGCATTATTGAACATATCCAGTGGAATATGAATACATTTATAATGAATAACGATGCTAAAGAAAGCATCACATGCAATCTGTATCTTAAAAGCTAATGATATCGAAAATTCCCAAACACTAGTTGTACCAAAAAAGAGGGAATGAAATGTCATATTTATGCAGAGAAGGAAGGAAGCATTACTGTGATGTTCAACATCTTCCGAAGCTTCCTCCTTACGCAGCAAGTATAGCAACAACAAGACAAAATTAATGAATATGCCATCAAGTCATTACATGCTTCTGCAGAGGCTGAAAAAACAAAAATGCGTAAATCATAGTAACAAAACCTCAATAATGGTCAAAGTGTTTAAAACCAACCAGATTGAAGGTAAAAATAACAAGCAACGAGAAAATTCTGTAACTGAGAACCCTTAGCATTAACTAAAGTTATGGAAAAGTTATCAATTACATAATAGCATGTCTTCATTATAAGTGAAATTAGATAAACATAGGATTATGTGTCACAAGATATCACCGAAATTACAGCAATTTCATGGCTATCGTAGTGTTCGGAAACTCCTACAGAGGCTGTCTCTTAAAACCTTGTTCTAACTTTAAATTATTAAATTAAGGCCTTTCCAAATAGCGGGTATGTACGGGCCTGGGTGGTCTGAGTCATTATGATCTTCAGTCTTCACAACATAAGAAAGTGAACACAAGACTTCAGCTATTAAAGGCCCGTGAGAAATATTCATCATCCCCTTAATAGTAACACAGTACATCATAGCTAACTTACATATGGGCCTGTTTCTTGCAATAGAAGCAATCTTTGAAAATGTTCCACAAGGATAGAAGAATGTCTTCATACCTGCAGTAAAAACGTTATACTAGTTATTAGGAATTGGAAGTATACAGAGGTATTGGAGGCTCTCTCGAGCTAATTTATTTTTCTTTATACTATTTACATGCTTTTTCTGCCGTTCAAAGGACTGACCCTCCAGTTCTTACTATAATTTCTATTTAATCAAAACATAAGAGGTTTTCAAAGCTTAATGAGGCTATCCCTTGACAATTATTCATCCATGATTCAACATGCAAGTTAAAATAGAGAAAAGCAACATCCACAATTACCACTAACACATTCACGGAAGAAAAAAAGGGTATCCAGCAACATAAATTTCCCAATTTCCTAATTCAACATGTATTCATCTTATTCCATGCAAATCACACAAACCATATCCACCAACCATCATCAACAACAAACACCACTACCAAGCCTTCTCCCACTACGTAGAGTCAGATACATAGATCAAATAGCACCATAATATTTTATTATGAATCATATTTATAGACAAACCATTGAACTCTAAATCTTTCTTAATGGTTGCTCTTATTGTTTTATTGATCTCCCTCTTCATCTAGAGATAGTGTAACCTCTATCTAATCTACTCTCCTAATTGATGCTTCTTCAAGACATATCCACTCAACCAAAGGGAAGCTTCTACCATTTTTTCTTTCGTAGTTATGACCCCAAGTGTCACCAACTATCCATCTTTCATTCATTCTCGGTCGTATCTTGTCCAGTATAAGCACTGATTAAACCCAACATTTTCGTCTCTTCTACATGAGCCAATTCTCTTATCTAGTATAAACACTAATATGCTTATAGCTATACGGTAATTTTTTCCTTAAGCTTCAGTCTTATATATCCTATTTTCAACTTCTCATGCAGCTGTGTATTTCATCCAATTAGGTATTGAACAGCATATCGTGCAAAACAACATTCCCATAAGTGTAACTAGAGGGAATTAAAATTTGGTGAAAGAGAAAAAAAGTCAAACATTAAACAAATATTTCAACTGAGTAGATCCCAAACAAAGGAAGGGGGACCTACAATAGAGACATGCTGAACATACAATAGTTTAAAAAGTTTGAAAAATAAACCTCAATTTGATGGCAAAAGGAACACGGATTTGTGGCTGGGATTTTGTAGCATCATACATGGTAAATGGTTACAGACTACTAAACTAGTGGCGCTGACATAATGGAAATAAACAAGAAAAGGCATTATCATTCATTGATAAGGCTACCAAGACAGTGAACAATAATAAACAGGTAACAAACCTCAGATGAGTAAACGGTAAACAGAACCTAAAAAAAATTCAAACAAGGGAGAACATACAAAGTGAAGGCTCAGAACAACAAGCAAGTAAATCAGTGTGCCAATCTTCTTCCTGATATGAACCCCCTGCTGATACTATATCCTTCTGCGCAACTGAATATCTGTTTGACATCAATATGAGTTAGTAATAAAAAAGGTAAAGACACACAGCTTACTAAAAATAACTATAATTGACTGCATGCCACTGGAATAAAGGGATGGAATGGAAGAAGCAGTAACTTTTAGAGTAGTCAAAACTAAATTGACTTTCTAGATGGCAGAGGGGTAAGGTTTAAAATTCACATAAATATTCTGACTTTTGGTAAACTATCTATCCTGAGTGAACCTACAAAAACATTGTAGTCGAGGAAGAGAGAAATAAATAACCTTGACGATGAATGCTTGTCAACTTTTGCATGGTGTTTTTCATCAGATGAATGCTCCTTGTCACTGTTGTCTTTAGAATAATGGTATTCCTCTTTTTTGTGATTTTTCTCTGGTGAACACTTCTCTGGAACAGAATAAGCTGCAACTTCTGTGACATCTAGTAAACGTTGAATGACTTGACACTGATTCATATCCAAATTTGCTTGTGACCGTTGTAGCTCTAGTTTAAGCTTTTCATTTTCTTTTTGAAGTGCTTCAGTGAACGAACAGTTGGGGTAAGAACAGGATAGTGTTTTTTTCAACACAGCAGTGTCATCTTTGTCAGGCTCTGGTTTAAAGATAACCGTCTGTGCCTTTTGCTCGTCATCATCCAATGTGTATTCACGTTGATCCATCTCAATAACTTCAAGTCTCTCCTGAATATTCCATAGAATGAGAGAAGTAATAGATTGTTAACCATATTTTCAGACCAAATCTACAATAGCAGACGCTACCATTACAATGACAAAGCAGTTCATTATCCTAAAAAATATTGGGAATATGCAAAAATCCAGAAACAAAATGTTTTCACAACAGCCACACATGCATACACATACATACACACACACATTCGCAAGCCTGAGAAGAGAAACAGGGATTTGATTAATTGGTTGATTGCTGGCTTACAACTTGGGCTGTGCTGATTGAAAGGCAAAAAGAAAAAGTAATGCCTGACTCTATTTACAGGATCACAATAAAGTAGTGACCCAGAAATAATGAGATGAACCATAATTTACAATAAATGTTTTGTTGTCCTGATACCAGATAGTACGACACAGCATCAGGGGACATAATTGTGTGGATACATGTGATGAAGAAACGGGGTCCTTATCTGCATAAGAATGTCTTAAAGTATGAATCTTGATATGACTTTCGACAAGAGAATTTAATTAAATGTTATTTAAGCAAGTTCTCTAATTAAATAGATCCTTAGGAAGGCATTTCCAAAATAATGTTTCATACATTTACGCCTACACTACAATATTTCAAACCAAACCACTTAATATGTTAGGACCCAAATTTTCAAAAGCCAGGATTTTAAACTTTTAGGGCGCTAAACTACAGTATTTCGGTGTGGTAACTGAAACAATCTGTGTTGACAACCTCAAACTAAAACACCGCTCAATGTTGAAGCTGAAAAGAATGTGCAACAAATGTTGAAAACATAAAAACCAGAATATTATATGCTAAGATAACTACGTAAACAATATAGTGAAAGATTTGAAGGGAAATACAACTCCAGAAGTTGAACGAATATTTCCAGTGAGTAAAAAAAACACAAACTTTTCCCTCCATCCTTCTTATTTAGGAGTGATCAACAAGAAACAGACCATCTACAACAAGAGATAGCATACAATCGAACAAAACAAAAAAATAAAATATACCCTGACTCTAGCATTGTCCACAAGAGTAATGAGAGGAACAAGGCGCAGGTATCTATCAATTTCATTCTGAGCCTTCCTGAACTGATAAACGATATTCCAGCCCATAGCCAGCAAATAGAGGTAGCTACGGTCTTGACAACTATTGACCAATATGTAAGACCTTCTGAGGGCATCTTCCAACTGCTCCAGAGGCTCCCTAGTTTCTGGGTACCTCTTCAGCTCCGAGATCTTGAGCTGCTCCAGCAAATTCCCAATTAACTTCAGATGCTGTGCAAACTGCCTGCAGTTCTTCTTATGCATCCGTGCAGTGTTTGCAGCTCTCACAATCATCGCAATCAGCCGCACAGCATCTACGCCAGTCAACTGTGCCACAGTGGCAAGGTCCCCCAAATTCTCCCAAGACGCCATGCTCTCTGCAAGTCAACCTAAAATCCAGTGACATCAGCTCCGAACACCGGTTTCCAAAATGCAATTTAATCCTTAATTTCATCATGAAAATCCGAATAATTTCTAAAATTAATATAAAGAATGGAACAAATTATAACAGCGACGATTACAAAATTTGTCATAAAAAAAAAATTGGAATGAATATTCATTACAAAAAAAAAAAAAAAAAAAAAAAAAGAAAAAAAAAAAAAAAAAAAAAAAAAAAAAACAA